>FLNU01001233.1_pt1 | contig 36279 bp, 41 predicted proteins | sample 1140361 | NCBI WGS metagenome assembly FLNU01 (sample SAMEA3878206, study PRJEB12797) | bioreactor metagenome | biome: Moose rumen | place: Sweden | collected 2011-10 | reverse complement strand
TACCGAAGTCGTAAGCGTAGATCGCGGACAAAAAACTTTGAAAGAAGCGGTTGACGTTGCCTTTGAAGATTATATGCAAAATTACAAGGATACCATTTACTGCATAGGCTCGGCAGTCGGTCCGCATCCTTTCCCGATGATGGTTAGAGATTTTCAAATGGTTGTCGGTGAAGAGGCTCGCGAACAATTTAAGGAAATGATGGGATTTTTGCCGGACGTTATAACAGCTTGTGTCGGCGGCGGTTCAAACTCAATCGGAATGTTCCTGCCGTTTATAAATGATCCTGTTGAAATTGTAGGCGTTGAGCCAATGGGACGCGGTGAAAAAATTGGTGATAATGCGGCGTCGATGACTTACGGCGAAGAAGGCGTAATGCATGGCTTTGACAGCATTATGTTGAAAGATGATAAAGGTGAGCCTGCGCCGGTTTACTCAATCGCAAGCGGGCTTGATTATCCCAGCGTCGGACCTGAACACGCTTTCTTACGCGAAATTGGACGCGTTAAATATGACATTGCGAGCGATAGGGATGCGGTTGACGCTTTCTTCAAACTCAGTCGCTATGAAGGAATTATACCTGCGCTTGAAAGTTCTCATGCGGTTGCTTATGCCATGCGTCGCGCCAAAGTCGGTGATGTGGGGTCGATACTTGTAAATCTCAGCGGACGCGGCGATAAAGATATTGATTACGTCATTGAGAAGTACGGTTACGGCGAAGATTTTAAGGATTTTAATTGATGAAAAAAATTAGCATAATTGGGGCGACGGGATACGCGGGCGCGGAACTTTTAGCGATTCTGCAACGTCACCCGCAAGTTGAAATTGTTCATATAACGTCGGAAAGTCACACGGGTAAAAAAATTTCGGAGCTTTATCCACACCTTTTCAAAATTTGTGATATGACTTTGGAGAGTCTGCGCGACATTGAAAAGATTGGGGCGGACAGTGATTTTGTATTTATCGCACTGCCGCATGGTCACGCTATGGACGTTGGGAAAAAGCTTGAAAATTTATCCGTAAGAATTATTGACTTGGGCGCGGATTATCGCTTTGACAACGTGACTGTTTACGAAAAATGGTACAAAGTCGAACATACTCATAAAACCGCGCAGAGAGTTTACGGCTTGGCTGAAATTTACCGTGACAAAATTCGTGACGCTAAGATTATCGGCAATGCAGGTTGCTTTACAACGGCATCGATATTGGCACTTGCTCCCGTCGTGAAAAATAATCTGGTTGATGTTGACACGATAATTGTTGACGCGAAATCCGGCGTAAGCGGCGCGGGCAGAAGTCCCAAACTTGGTAACCATTTCCCTGAACTTTACGATAACTTTAAGGCTTATAACGTTGTTCATCATCGTCATACGCCGGAGATTGAACAGGCACTCAGTGATTTAAGCGGAGAAAGTATTACGATAAATTTCACGCCGCATTTAGTACCAATGTCACGCGGGATTTTGGCGACTTGTTACGCAAAATTGAAAGCTGATGTTGACGAAAAGATTTTGGACGAAGTTTTTCAAAATTTCTATGGCAATGAAAAATTTATTCGACTTTTGGGGCGCAATGCTTACCCTGAAACGAAATTTGTACGCGGTTCAAATTACTGCGACATTGCGTGGCACTTCGACGAAAGGACGCGCAGAATTATAATTTTGTCGGCGATTGATAATTTAGTTAAAGGTGCGGCTGGGCAGGCAGTTCAAAACTTTAATATTGCGGCAGGTTTCGACGAATCGACTGGGCTTGATGTTGTGCCGTTTTATCCCTGATTAAGGATTGGGGATTAGGAAATAACTTCTATTCCCTCTTCCCTAATCCCTATTCCCTAAAAAGGTGATTACAATGCAAAATCTGAAAAATATTGTAAGAAATTTTCACGGCAAAAAAATTTTGGTAGTCGGCGACTTAATAGCTGACGTTTATTTGGACGGGCGCATTTCGCGTATTTCGCGGGAAGCTCCCGTTTTAATTTTGGAGGAAGTCGGAAAGAAAATTGTAGCGGGCGGCGCGGCTAATGTCATTGCAAACGCGGCAACACTCGGCGGCAAAGTTTACGCGGTCGGAGTTGTAGGCAATGATGATTACGCTGACAATCTTAAAAAAATTTTGAGTGACCATAAAGTTAATGTTGAAGGAATTGTTACCGATAAATCACGCCCGACGATTTCAAAGACGCGTATAATTGCGGGCGGCAGGGCGACGGTTAGTCAGCAGATTGTAAGAATTGATCGCGAAAGTAAAGACCCGCTGTCTAAAAAAATTGAGGCTAAACTGATTGGACATTTGGATAAAATTTTGCCGAAAGTTGACGGAATAATTTTGAGTGATTATGGCGCGGGAACGATTACCGAATCAGTGAAAAAGTTGGTGATTCATCACGCTGGGCAAAATAAAATTCCGAGTATGGTTGATTCGCGGTACAGAATCGGCGCATTTGAGGGGATCGGTTACGCTAAACAAAATGATTCGGAATTGGCGGCGTTTGTTAAAACTGAAATTAATAATGTGGAAAATTTGATTGACGCGGGGACAAAACTTTTGGCGAAATTAAATTCTAACGGCGTATTAATTACACGCGGTGAAATGGGAATGAGTTTGTTTGAGCGTGGCGGGGCAGTTCATCATATACCGGTTACAGACAAGAGCGAAGTTTTTGACGTATCCGGTGCGGGCGATACTTGCGTTGCGGCGTTTATTTTGTCACTTACTGCGGGAGCTGAACCCGTAAATTCTGCGCGAATTTCAAACTATGCGGCGGGAGTTGCGGTCAGAAAATTGGGAACTGCTACAGTAAGCGAAAAGGAACTTTTGAAGGCGTTAAAAAATTTTGCGCAGGAAGTTGGTGAAAAAAATGCTGATTGACAGAAAAAATATTCCGAATCTGCGCGGAGAACTTTCAGGTAAAAAAATTGTGTTTACCAACGGTTGTTTTGACATTATCCACGTTGGACACGTGAGATATTTAACGACGGCAAAAAGTTTTGGCGATGTGCTGATTGTCGGCTTGAATACGGATGAATCGGTTAAAAAGTTGAAAGGTGATTCGCGACCGATTAATAATCAAAATGACCGCGCAGAAGTTTTATTGGGGCTGAAAGCGGTTGATTATGTAATTTTATTTGGCGAACAGACGGCGGAAAATCTTATCGCGGAACTTCAACCTTACATTTACGTTAAGGGGGGCGATTATACGCTTGAGACTTTACCGGAAGCTAAGATTGTGCAAAGTTACGGCGGACGCGTCGAGCTTGTAAATCTTGTACAGGGAAAATCTACTACAAATATTATTAAAAAAATTGGAGGGGATTTTTAATGAAAAAATATTTTTTAGGAATTTTTATGCTTACGCTTTTAATTTTTACGGTAGGCTGTGGTGGTACCGGACGAAAAAACTTCAGAAAATCAGCGTGAAGCGGCAATTTTTGACGGCAAGGCAGATGCTTTAATCGGAAATTTAAAATTAATGGCGGCGCATGGCAATTTTAATTTGTCTGAACCGAAAATTAATAATTCATATTGCACGGTAAATTTCGGTGACTCTGAGGATAATAAAATAAATCTGAAATTAAATGATGATGATTCTGTAATAAATGAGGAAATTACTGCTCATAATGATTACGAATCAGGCAAAATGGCGGGTATGTTACTTTCCGGTACTTTGCTTGGTATCGGAGCTGAACAAGCTGAGCTGGAAAATTTTTTAAAGACGTATCAAAGTGTAGTGGAAGAGGAAATTCGTAAGCAAAATAATTCCGCGACGCCGATAATCGACAAAAACATTAAAGTTCATTGTGCAGTTGGAGATAAAGATATTAACGTAAATATCAAGAGTGACGAAAAACAGGTTAAATTTTTTATAGAAAATGCGAAATAGAATTGACATTTTGGCGTTGACTTTTCAGAAAATTTTTGTTACCATTGAAAAAAAATTTTTAGCGGCGTGAGGTGTTTTGTGTGGCAAAAAATACAGTATATGCTTTTTTAGGTCCGATGTGTTCAGGGAAAGCTACGATGGTATCACAGCTTATGTCTATGGGGATTCATTATGTGCCGTCGCTTACCACGAAAGTTTTTGAGGAACGTTTTGCCTATAAGCGCAGGTTATTTCGTACCGTCAACAAAGACGATTATGCCGCAGAAAAACTTATAGTCAACAATAGCTATCAAGGTAGTAATTACGGGATTCGCAAGGATGAAGTCTTTGATTCCTACCGTCAGCACAAGATCAGCATTATGATTATGATGGATACAGACGGGATTAAGCAGCTGTCGAAGTTTATCAATCAGGATTTGGTGACAATTTATTTGATGGTCAATGACGAGGCTTTTATTGAGAGGCTCTTACGCGCAGGTTGCTCGAATGACGAAATAAATTATTATATGGAGTACGCCGAAAACAATAAAGAGTTTGAGAAATGGAAGTCCGCAGATTACATTGTGAAAAATACAGCGTCGCCGCGTTCGGCACTTGAACAAATCCTAGCGATAATGGGGTTGGTAACCCTTGTACCGCAAGCTGATTTTGACAAACTTACAAAATAAATAAACTTTTAGCTGTCGTCTTAGGCGGCAGTTTTTTTGTTGACAAAATAAAAATCAAAGTGTATACTATACACGTGATTTTTTAAGTGTTTTTATGGAGGGTGGAATTTAATATGAGCAAGCCACGTTATGGAGATCATATTTCTGTTAATAGAGGTGGGTATAGTCATCACGGTATTTATGTTGGAAAAGGTAAAGTAGTTCATTATGATAACGATCTTGGGCTTGTTGGTAAGGTTACGAAAATTGATGAACCTACTGTTCGCGAGGATTCTTTTGAAAAATTTCTTGACGGCAGTGATGAATACAGAGTTCATTTGTATGACAATTCGGGTAATGAGAGAAAAGTTATAACGAAACGCTATAGCGATTGAGAAGGGAGGATTTTGTAATGGGTAAAACATATTCGCCAAAAGAAAGAGTTAAACGTGCAAAAAATTTAATTGGCGAGCAAAGCTATAGTATTACAGATAGGAACTGTCAACATATTGCAACAGAATGTGTGACTGGCGAAGCAAAATCAGATCAGGGAGAGGCTGTCAAAACTGCCAAAGATGTCGCCGAAGTTGCGTTAGCTACAACTGTTTTTGGTCCGGTTGTAGGAGGAACTATAGTGCTTGCAAAAAAAGTACTCGGAAGTTCAAAATAAATCTCAAACAAATAGAAAATTTTTATCCCGTTAGATAGCGGGGCTTTTTTTTATTTAAAAAAAAATCTCTCTGCCAAAACAGGGAGATTTTCTTATGCAAAGTTTTTTAAGCTAATTATTACTTCGTTTCAATTTTTTCAGCGTCAACTAAATCTTGAGCGGGTTTCGCGGAGTCAATAACTTCTTGAGGAACTGTCAAAGAAGATTGTGCCTCCGATCCGAGAAAAGTCGTGTATGCTTTAAAATCGGTGTAGAAAGCTAAAGTTTCAAGAAATTCTCTAACTTCGTCGGGGAAGTCCTGCTTGGTATCGTTAAGAGCCGCCAACGCCGTTTCTTGAATGATTGACGAGAGATCAAAAGTCATTACGCTGGTAAGATGATTTTTCTTGTCAACCTTCCATGTGTACCAAATATTGGCATTTCTTAAGCCTGTGTCGATGTATGAAAGGAAAGCATTTTGTAAAGCGGCGTCTTCAGCAGTGCCTTTATCAGCAGGATTAGTTTCAGACTTCAACTTCAATTCGTCAGCAAGTTTCGCACCGTCCAACTTTACAAGCAATGTGCAACGATTATCATTGTTTTGCAAAATCGTAACTTCCTTAACCATAGCAATTTGATTTTCAATTTCAGCTTTAGTCGGAGAAGTTACAATGTCCGTCAAATTTGCAGCAATAGTCGGCGCGGAATATTTTGTCCAGTCTTTGTCAGTTTTGTAGTAAAATTCCATATTGTTGCCGTTCTGCGTAATGTAAAAAGGTATATCTGTATCAGTAGCTTTGCCGTTATTGCCAAGAAACCAGAGCCCTAAATTTCCCGCCATATTAACTGAGTGCCCGTCAACTTTGCCGTTAAATTCCAATTCGCCTTGAAAGTTCGGTACTAAGAAAATAAAAAATTGGTGGAAAATGTGATTGTTGTCACCTACAGTTGACAGTAAGGATTGGCGGAAAAGTCGCATTGCCTCCTTGTCTTGCTTATTTTTATTTGACGCCGCCGATACAGTGTTATCCAGTGCAAAGGTAAAGCATAACGCTACCACAAGAAAAATACTTGCGGCTAATTTTAAAAATTTGCTCACAAAAATTCCCTCCTACTTAATTTTTTTGGCTAAATCTTCGTAAAATGAATTACACATTCTTCCGAACATATCCTTCTGCGCGTCTTGGTCGTCACGGCTGCGGTTATCTTCGCGTACAAAAATTACCTTGCCTGACTTCGCGTCGTGAACTTCAAAGTTGGCAACAATGTCCGAAGTGTAGACAGTATAGGGCGGATAAGTCACGGGAACACTTTCATAATATGTGTCCTCTCTCCAATCGCCCCAACGATTTCTGACGCGTCGGGTACGTTTTCTTTCTTCCCAAACAGTCCGCGCAGGTACAACGCGTGAACTATTTCTCCATTTCACGATACCGCCTTCAATCCACGCATCAGCAATTTCCGCTAAACTACGCTTTAATCTTTCCTGCGAAACATTTTGCATACCCAGCATACGCCTTGCCTGATCTTCCGTCAAAACTTCGCATTTCAACTTTCTGGAATTGTTAAAGAAGTCGCTGTCAACTTTCATTTGAGCCGCTCGACCGACACGACTAAGATCAGCATCGTTGTCAAGGTCAAGTACAACAATAGTTCTGATGCGTCTGAAGTTGTAGCCGTCATCTTTCCAATCTGTTTTTTCGGCGGAGGCAATTTGCGGAATCATACACGCCAAAAGAAACATTACGCCAAATAAATTTTTTAAATTAATCAAGATTCATCCTCCTTTCTTGAAACCTGCTTTTCGAGTTGAGAAATTCTTTTCATAAGCGCGGGGACTTTATGCAAAGTAGCTTGCATACGTAACCAATCGGTATGATTTTGGACGGGGAAACCTGCTCCGAAAAATTTTTCAGGCATATTTTTAGTGATACCCGACCTTGCCGCGTAAATCGAATTTCCGCCGATTGTGATATGTCCGACAGTTCCGACTTGTCCGCCGAAAGTTACGTTATCGCCGACTGTGGTTGAACCGGAAATGCCTGTTTGCGCGACGATTAAACAATTAGCCCCAATCTTGCAGTTATGCGCAATATGTACAAGGTTATCAATCTTCGTACCGTGTCCGATAATCGTCGAACCCATAGCCGCTCTGTCAATGCCGACATGCGCCCCAATTTCTACATCATCTTCAACAACGACATTACCGACTTGCGGTACTTTCGTATGCACCCCCTCTTTTGTCGTAAATCCAAAACCGTCCGAACCGATAACCGCCGAACTGTGAATCACGCAACGGTTACCGATTTTGCAATATTCGCGAATCGTCACGTTAGAATAAATTGTGGTATTCTCGCCGATAATCGCGTAATTCCCAATATATGTGTGTGGATAAATAATCGTACCGCTTGCAATTTTCGCGCCGTCACCGATATAAGCAAAAGGCATAATCGCAGCGTCCGCAGAAATTTCTACGTTATTGCCAATGAAAGCCTTATCGCTAATGCCTTTAGGAATTTCAATTTTAGGCGTAAAAATTTCCAGCAACTTTGCAAAGGCGGCACGAGGATTATCAACCTTAATTGCGGGCTTAGGAAATTCTCCTTTGTAGCTTGTAGGGATAATTACCGCCGACGCCGCGCAGGTTTTAGCGTCCTCAATATGTATTTCATCCGAAAAGCATAAATCGCCCTTCTTCGACATATCAAGACGATTTAAGCCGCTGATTTTTGTTTCACCGTTGCCTAAAAGTTCCCCGCCTGTTATACGCACAACTTCCGATAAAATTTTTTCCATAAAACTTCCCTCATTACTTCAATTTATTAATAACGTCGTCTGTCAAGTCAATTCCGCCATTCACGAGAATTTTCATGCCGCTGTTATCAAGCACGACGGAAACATTTTTATCTTTGCAAATATCGTGAAGTGCGGCGTCAAGTTTTTGTTGAATTTGCGTCGCGTAGGATTGCTGAATACCAAGCATTTTGCGCTGAAATTCCTCACGTTTTTTATTACGATCTTCATCACTCATATTTGGATTAGCTTCCAACGCGGCTTTAGCTTCCGCCTCAATTTCATCAGCTTTTTTGGCACCTTCATCAACAATGGCTACAATCTGCGGAGCTTCCGCCATAATTCTGTTTTGATTAACGTAACCTACATTTTCTTCAGAACCGCAACCTGTAGCAAAAAGCGTTGAGACTGCCAGCACAACTGCGGCGATAGTTTTTTTCAAAATCAATCTTTCCTTTCTAAAAAAATTAATTACGCATTACGCATTCCTAATTCCTAATTATTTTAAAATTCCTTTTAACTGCATAGATTTTAAAACGTCATCGGTTAAATCGGTAATTCCTCCGGCGGCAAAAACTACTGTATTTGAATTAAGCCTAACTTGAGGATCGTTACCGATTTTCAATTCAGTTTCTTCATCCTGCTTGGTAAAAATCATCTGCAACTTTAGCATTGCGGCAAGCTTGCCCGTCTCACTAAGGATTGATTCGATTATTTTATTTTCAAGCTCGTCAATTTCGCGGGCGGTATCATTGAGTTCATTATAAATTTCCTTCCGACGATTTTGGCGATAATCAATTTCGCGGGCAGCTTCCATTAATGCCTTATTACGTTCATTAACCTCACGAATTTTCTGCGCGGTTGCCTCTTCAGACTGTTTTTTAACTGCGTCGTATTCAGCCTTTATGCGGTTATATTCCGCCGTGATGTCCTCCGTAACCTTTTCATTAATCGCGTTAATCCAACCTTCGCGCATTTCCGCCTGCCGCTGATTTCTCTCGGCAACAATTTCTTCAAGGCGCGTCTGCAGTGCGTCAAATTCTTCCTTCGACAATTGCAAACTTTGCGCATTTTGAAGTTTCAGCGTAATATTAAGTGCCTCATTGAAATAAATTTCCCGCACTTCATTACGACGTTTCAAATATTCTTCTTCAGTTGATTTACGATAATGTTCAGTCAGCGTAATTTGTTTCGCCTTAAGGTCGGACATTTGCCCAATCAATTCCTGCATAAGTTTTTCCCGCGCAGAATCTTCAAAAGGCTTTTCATCAACTTCAGGGGGACTCGGCATAAAGACGGGTTGCATTACGTCTTCCATTTCCAGCTTAAGGCGATTTTGCCGCCCGCGCAATTCCTCTAACTGTTCATTAGCGGGATGTTGAAGTCTTATTTTTTCAATGTCGATAATGCCGACGCCTTGCGGGGATTCTGATTCGGCATTTTGTGTTGCAACTTCTTTGGGCGGGGGTTTAGGCGGCTCGTAAAAGTACCATCCGCCGACGATTAATGCTGCCGACAAAAACGCCGCACTCAACCTGTAATGTGACATAATTACTCCCTATATTAAGACTTGTTGATAAAATCAAATTTGGAAGGGGCGCGCAAGGACGCGCGCCCGCCCGCGTAAATCGCCGGATGCGATTTCAGCGGGCTGTTTTCTTTGCTACTTTCTTTTGCGCCAAAAGAAAGTAGATTTAAATATAAAAATTTTTACCAATTTGGATTTTTACAACAAGCCCTAGTTCTATATTAAAAAATGGAAAGCGAAGAAATTTTGCCTTCGACTTTCCACTTTATTCGTCCCTGCTTTACAAAGACCATTATTTTTTGAGTCTGGAGATAACGTCTTGGGTAATGTCAGTTCCGCCGTAAACAACCGCCGCTTTCGCAACTACTATACTCAAACCTTTTGCATCAGCTACTTGCTTAACAACGTCCTCGACCTTCTTCATCAGTTTCTCCATCTCTTCACTTTCGAGATTTGCAAGGCGTTCCTGAATTTGGCGAGAATAACTTTCCTTTTCGGAATCACTCATTGAACCTTGTTTTTCTTGAAAATCTTTTTGTGCCGCTTCAACTTCAGCCTTAAATTTTTCCTGCGCGGCTTGCATGTCGGGGTGTTCCATCATAATTTTATTCATATCTACAACGCCCACAGTACTTGACGGTGCCGCCGACGCTATTCCGCCGCTCTGAGTGAGTGCTAATGCTACGACACTCCCTATAAACACAAGCGCAATCAGTACGCTTACAATTTTTACCTGCTTTTTCTCCAACTTAAGCATTAAAAAACATCGCTCCTTTAAAATACTATTCGACGCGGCGTATTATAGCAAACTGAATTTTACATTGCAAGAAAATATTAAAAAATTCGCCATACGCCGCTAATCAGCAAGAAACTCATAATTATGAAAACTAAACATCCGATAATGCACAAAACTAAATCCGGCTTGTAATGCCAAATCCAATCGCCGCTTAATTTTTCCAACGGCAAGGTTGAACGTTTATGCACATACGGCAGACAAATTGCCGCGCCGAGTACCATTCCGAATATAAACAGGCAGATAAAGCCAACTATTACATCAAAAGGCATCATTTCGCCTAAAAAATTTACGCCCGGTATTTCCATAAAAATCACTTCCTTCGACACGAAAATTTTATGGAAAAATTCCTCCTATGTCAATAATTTTTTTCTAAAAATTCAGTGTCGCAAAATAATCCTCAAGAGTCTCTGCGCGGCGAATCATTTCAACTTGCCCGCTTTCACGCAATAAAAGTTCGGCACTCCTAAGCTTGCCGTTGTAATTAAATCCCATAGCGTGACCATGTGCGCCGGTATCGTGAATTATCAAAATATCGCCAATGTCAATTTTCGGCAACTTCCTATCAATCGCAAATTTATCATTATTTTCACAAAGCGAGCCGGTTACGTCGTAAATATTCGTCAGCGGAGCATTTTCCTTTCCGGCAATCGTAATGTGATGATATGCGCCGTACATTGCGGGACGCATTAAATTAGCCATACAAGAATCAAGACCGATATAATTTTTGTAGGTATTTTTTTCATGAATAACCGTAGACACAAGCCAGCCCGCATTACCCGTCATAGCGCGTCCGCTTTCCGTCGCAATCGCAATATTTTCAAGACCGTTGCTTACCAAAATTTTTTCGTAAAGTTTATGAATGCCTTCACCGACTGCGCGGAAGTCAACGGGATTTTCAGTCGGGCGATAAGGTATGCCGAATCCTCCGCCTAAGTTCACAAATTCCAAATTAATTCCAAGCTGATTCTTAATTTCAAGCGCAAGTTCAAACATAATCTGCGCGGTTAAAAGAAAAGTTTTAGTCTCAAGTTCATTGGACGCAACCATTGTATGAAGTCCGAAACGTTTAACGCCTTTATCGCGAGCAATTTTATAAGCGTCAAAAATTTGTTGCCGCGTCAAACCGTATTTAGCCTCCGCAGGCTTGCCGATAATGTCGTTGCCTTCGTTCATAATGTCGGCGGGATTGTAGCGGAAAGATAAACATTTCGGCAGACCGGCATTTTTTTCAAGATAATCAATATGGGTTATGTCGTCCAGATTTATAATCGCGCCGAGTTCAAGGGCTTTCTGAAATTCATCAGCCGGTGTATCGTTGGAAGTCAACATAATTTTTTCTCCGATAACTCCCGCCTTTTCGCTGATTAAAAGTTCCGCTAATGAACTGCAATCCGTACCCGCTCCGTCGTCCGCCAAAATTTTTACTATGTAAGGATTGGGCGTCGCCTTTACCGCAAAATGTTCACGAAAATTTTTTGCCCATGAAAATGCTTCGCGCAGTTGACGGAAATTTTTTCTGATAGTTTTTTCGTCGTAAATGTGAAACGGCGTTGGAAATTTTTTTATGACTTCGCGCAGTTCATCATTACTAAGCGGGAAATTTTTTTCATTCAAATTTTTTTACCACCTTTCGTATAACAAAAATATTATAACAGACTTTGCGGCAAAAAAAAATCTCCACGAAAATTTTTCCGCAGAGTTTAATAAAAAACTTCCATAAGACAAAGACCCTGCGCGGGAGCTGTCGGCGGAGCTAAATTTCTGTCACGTGCATTAAAAATTTTTTGAAAGTCATCAAGGCTTAACCTTTCGCGTCCAACCGCAACTATCGACGCTACAATATTTCGCGCCATACGATATAAAAAACCGTTCGCGTGAATTTTTATCGAAAGAATTTCCGCGCAGAATATTTCTTCTGAAAAAATTTCCGCCGAAAAAATTTTTCTCACAGGGTTACGTTGAACATTGCTTGCCGCCTTAAACGTGGAAAAATCATGTTCGCCGACGATTAAGTTTAAAGCCGCCCGCATTTTCTCAACGTCAAGGTTGTATGGGATATGCCAAGAAAATCTTTCCATAAAAGGATTAACCGTATCGCCGCGCTGAATTTTGTAAACGTAAATTTTACTTTTGGCACTGTGTAACGCGCTAAAATCTCTGTCAACTTCCCAAGCTTTTCTTACAACAATATCAGGCGGCAAAATCCCCTGCGTCGCCTTAGGAATATTTTCAAGCGCAATTCGTCCGTCCGTAAAAAAATTTACAACTTGCCCAAATGCATGTACTCCTGAATCAGTCCGCCCCGACGCCGCAAGAGTAATTTTATCGCCGAAAATTTTTTCCAGTCTATCTTCCAAAATATTTTGTATCGCAACGCTCGGCGGATTTTGTCTTTGAAAGCCGTTGTAATTTGTGCCGTCATAAGATACCAACAATGCAATATTCCTGCGCCGCGACTTCATCTCTTCGTTCATAAAATCGCCTTGACATTTCCAATAATTTCAGACAAGCGCGGATAAACATTATAACCCGGACAATCGGTGTCGCATAAATCGCGGTGTCCAAAAATCGTAGTCATCGAAGGATTTATATAATAATGTTGACAAAGCGCGGCGATAAGTTTTTCAGTCTCTAAAATCTGTTCAGTCGGCGGCACTCCAATTTCAAAATTGCCCGTCATACAAATTCCGACGCTGTAGCTATTATGCCTGTAAGCATGCGCCCCAACTCTATCAAGCGGTCTTGCGTGTTCAATGGCTCCGTTTTTATGTACGAGAAAATGATAGCCGACACCCGACCAACCGTTTCCCAAGTGCATTTTATGAATTTCCTTTAACGTTGAATCTTTGTCCTGCTTAAGTCCCGCGTGATGAAGGACTATTGCCGTTGTTAATCGACGTTGATCCATTGTTCCGACGAATTTTAATTTTGGTGCAGGGATATTTAATTCGCTTAACGTTTGAAATTTGGAAATTTGCGGAATATCGAAGGGTAAAACTTCCTTTGTAAAGTCAATGGCGGACAAGGGCTTTTCCTCCAAATAAATAACTTTTTCGGCGGCTTCAGCGAAATTCGGCATAAATCCAAAGACTGCCGCACCTGCCAAAAATTTTGTTGCTGTTGTTAAAAAATTTCTTCTCGTGAATTTTTCCATAGGGTTTTCAATCATCACTTCCACAAAACTTGATTATCTTAAAAAATTTGTTAGAATAGATAGGATTAAGTTTAACATAAAAAAATTTTTTGTAAAGAAAGGGGATTTGCGACATGTTAGTTGTCGCGGAATTATGAGAAAAATTTTTTGTTTTATGTGCCTTGCATTTATGATTGCGTCAAGTGTTTTAATGGGCGGGTGCGGTGAAGAAAACAATTCGGCAGAGTCTGCAAATGAAAAAGTTGAAAATAAACCTGCGTCCGTTGAAGAGCCGGTTGAAGAGGAAAAAATTCCGCAATCTGATAAATTTGTTACGGCTAACAAAGATTTTTCCAATTTGCAACTTGACGTATATAATAAGCCGGTTTATGACGCGTATGGTTATTGGCAACGTTCGGAAAAAGGTATGGCGACAACGATTCCCGACCTTCAACCTTATTACGGAGAAAAAATAGTTTACTTGACTTTTGATGACGGTCCCGACGATAAAAATACGCCGAAGATTTTAGATATTTTGTGTGATGAAAATGTTCCCGCGACTTTTTATGTTGTAGGAAAAATGGTTGAAAAAAATCCTGAAGTTTTGAAGAGGATTTTCAATGAAGGTCACGCAATCGGCAATCACAGTTACAATCACAATTATGATGAGCTTTACAAGTCGCCTTGGGATTTTATTTCGCAATTCCAACGCACTGACGATATAATTATGGAGCAAATTGGAGTTCGTCCGCTGATAATTCGTGCGCCCGGCGGAACTGCAGGAGCGTTCACTCAAGATTATTGGGAAATGGTAAAGTCAAGCGGTTACGTTGAACACGATTGGAATGTATTAACGCGTGATGCCGAATACGGCGGGGCAAATGCCGCCGAGCAAATTGATAATGTAAAGGGACAAATGGCTAATAATGATTTGCAATCGGTTATTTTGTTAATGCACTCGACAGCGGCTAAAGATGCGACGGTTGAGGCATTGCCGGAAATAATTCACTTCCTCAAGGAGAGCGGCTATACTTTCGGCGTGGTAACTCCTATGACGCCTCAGCCTTGGTAAAAAAATTTTTTAACAAATAAAGGCAGTTGATTTAGCATTTCTCTTTTAGCGCAAAAGAAAAGCGATTTGCGCGGGCAAGCTTCCTGTGCGCCCCTCCTTTTCCGACTTTATTAAAAAATTTTTTGACAAATAAAGGCTACTAAAAAGTTTTGGCGAAAATACCTTCCAGAGATTTAAATTTGGGAGGTATTTTTTATGTCGGAAATGTTGCGAAATCATATGCAGGAGGCGATTGAAAAGTACAGCAAGCCTCTTGAACGTGTACGCTCTCCGCAGGAAATTTTAGCGCGTTATAATCAGGCACTGAATACTTACAAGGAACTTTCTTATTCAAGCGACGATGATGTTTACCGTCAAAAGCTTGCGGTCTACGCGGAGATAAAAATTTTGGGCTGGGCACTCGGCAAGCAGGAAAAAAATGTTATCAAGGATATTGTTGCCAATTCCAACAAAATGCCCTTCGGAACTTTCTAAATGAGTGATGAAAAGTTAAACCGCGATGCGAATAAAATTTTTCGTCCGCAACCTTTCAAGTGGAAACGTTATACCGCAGTTGCCGTGATATTTTTGATATTGGCTTTTATCGTCGTGATATTTCCAAAGTCAGATAAAGAGCCGAGCTTTCACAGAGAAATTTTTCCGTCTAACGCAATCAGCTACATAAAGGATAATAAACTTTTTGCATTGGCGGACGGCAATTATAATTTGGCAATGCCTGAAGGCGGGACTTTTGTAAACGGAATTGCGCCGATGCTTTTAGTTGAATTTGACGAAAAATATTATCCTCTGAACATTGCGGACGATTCTATTTTGCCGCGTCAAGGTCGGCAGTTACCTTTAAAAATTTTATTCGGCTTTACGTCTCCCCACGCGTCAAATACTTTGCATTATGACGAAAAAAAAGGCGGCGATCCCGTCAGAGATTTTCGCCGCAAAGCAAGTTATTATTTGCACGTTGATAACGGTTACGGTACAGTTCAAAGACAATACCGCATTGTTACGTATTAGGATTTTTTCTGACATTAATAGCTTGAGCGTGTGCCGTTAAGCCCTCGACATTGGCAAGCCGCATAATATCTTCAGAAACATTAAGTAAATCTTTTCGCGTGTAGGAAATTATACTTGTACGTTTCAAAAAAGTTTCGACATTCAACACAGAATAAAATTTAGCCGTGCCGCCCGTCGGTAAAACGTGATTCGGTCCGGCAAGATAATCGCCGAGCGGTTCAGGGGAATTTTCTCCCGCAAAAATCGCTCCGGCATTTTTTATTTTCGGCAAAAGTTCAAATGGATTCTTCGTCAACAGTTCAAGATGTTCAGGCGCGGAAATATTTGCAAAGTCAATCGCTTCATCAAGATTCTGCGCGGCAATAATCAAGCCGTTATTCTCAATCGACGCGGCGGCAATTTCTTTGCGCGGAAGTTTTTCAAGTTGCAAAGTAACCTGCGCGGAAATTTTTTCGGCAAGGTTAATATCTGTCGTAATGACGATACTGCAAGCTAAAGGATCGTGTTCAGCTTGGCTTAACATATCGGCGGCGGCGTAAATCGGATTTGCACTTTCATCAGCAATAATTAAAATTTCACTCGGTCCGGCAAGCATATCAATATCACAATGCCCGTAAACTTCCTTTTTGGCGAGTGTCACAAAAATATTGCCCGGTCCCGTGATTTTATTGACGCGCGGAATTGTCGCCGTACCAAATGCCATTGCCGCAACAGCTTGAGCTCCGCCGATTTTGAAAATTTTATCAGCCCCCGCAATTTTAGCTGCCATTAAAACATAAGGGTTAATCTTTCCATTCTTCGACGGCACACACATAATAATTTCGGCGACGCCAGCAACTTTCGCAGGTATGACATTCATCAACACGCTTGAAGGATATGCCGCAAGTCCGCCCGGAATATACACGCCTACACGTTCAAGCGGAATTATCGACTGCCCCAAAATAGAATTTTCGCCGCGATAAGTTATCCACGATTTAGGCAGTTGCTCCGTATGATAGCGACGAATATTTTCAGCGGCAAGTTTCAATGATTCAATAACTTTTGCGTCAACTTGATTTTCGGCATTGGAAATTTCTTCTTCAGTCACTAAAAAATTTTCCGCGCAGATTTCTACGTTATCAAATTTTTTCGTGTAGTCGATAACTGCCGCGTCACCTTTATGCCGCACGTCGTCAACAATTTTTTTCACAAGCTCGGACGCCGTTAAATCCTTGCCGAAAATATTTTTATTGAAGTCACGAATTTTTTTAGGCAACTCCACTTCGTCGAAAGGTTTTTTCTGTAAAAGTTTTTCAATCTCACTGCGCCCTACTTCCGCGCTGTTTACAATCTTCATTTAAATTCTCCTTAAAAAATTTTTATCAATTTGTGTGTTTGAGGAATTATTCTCACGTCATTTAATTTTTTCAACGCCAATGATTGAAAATCCAAAATTTTTTTCGGCGACGCAACTTTTACATTATTAGTCGGCGTGACGGGTTGAAGTATGAATAAAATTTTTGGCGAAATGTCAGCTACCAAATTAACTGCTTGCAAAAATTCTTCCTGCGACGTTTCATCAGAAATTACCGCCTTTACGTATAAATCTTTTTTCCGCGCAGATTGCAAAAACTTTTTATGCAGTTCAAAAAGTCCTTCGCCCAATTTTATATCCATACTGATTATATCCACGACGTTTAAAACTTTTTCCAATTCATTTGCAAGTGTGCCGTTTGTCTCCAAAAAAATTTTTACGTCACAAGAATTTTTAATCGCCGTTGCGCCGTCAAGGATAAATTCCCAACTTAAAAGCGGCTCGCCTCCCGTAAAGCTTACTGAATGCGTTGGAACTTGCCGACAAAAATTTTTTACAATGTCCGTAACCTGCGCGGAGGTAAGAGGATTTTTAATTTTCGTAAATTCCATTGAACCCGCAAAAGTTTCAACGTTACAAAAATCTGCGCGGCTAAAATTCGTGTCACAGTATGGACAACGTAAATTACAATCCGCCAGCCTTATAAAAATTTGCCGACAGCCTACGTACTTGCCTTCTCCCTGCACTGACGAAAAAATTTCCAAAACGTTCATATTTTTATTACCACTCCAAGTTTATCAAGAATCACGGCAATTATTATCCAAAACACCGCCCATATCCAACAAAAAATTTTTGCGTCGTGTAAAAATCCGCTGACTATAAGAAAAACTATTAAGACGTTTGAGACTACGAAAAAAAATAACGGGCTTTTTCCAAGTGCGGCTAATGGGTTTAGGAAATTTTTCAATTTTTCTACACGCAAAAATATTGACATAAAAATTGCGTCAACTCCCGCGTTTATCAGTGCAAACGGTGCTGTCCAAATTTTTTTCGCGATTATGTCAAAATAACTCCAACCTATTCCGATTATGAAAATTGCCGTACCAAAAATCATAAGTTGAAAATTTTTTTCGTGATTGTGAAGAAAAATATTTCCTGCCAAAAATCCAAATAACATTGATGCAGTTGAAGCGATTGTGCCGTAAAGTCCTTCAGGATCATTTAAATCATCGTAAGGGTAAACGTGATTTTCTCCCGGAAAAATTAAATCGACAGTGCGGCTGACATTATCAAGTTTATTGAAAGGATTTTCCGGCGAATAAATATGAAAGCCGATTGACGACGCCATTAAAAGAAAAAATGCCGTGAAAAAAATTTTTTTATCATTGTCGAGTAATTTTGCAATCATCATACCGAAAAAATAATTTAACGCCAAACGTTGAAGTACTCCGAAAAATCTAAAATGTTCAACCGCTCCGGAATATAAATTTTCTTCCGTGAAATTTTCCAAAAGTAAGTACGAAAAAATATGCCATTTTTCATTAAAAATCATTCCGATTAAAAAGAGTAAAACTGCGCGGCGAAAAATTTTTTTATAAGTTGCGGGGCGACGCGAATTTGAAATTGCGGCAGAAAATCCCATAACAAAAACAAAAGCGGGGAATGCTAAATCGGCAATCGTCATTCCCGCCCAATCTGCATGAGCTAAAATTGCGTAACGTTCAGCAGGCGGCGCGTCTACGATTATCATAATCAACACCGCCAGCCCTCGAAATGCGTCAATCGAAAAAATTCTTTCATTCATTAAATTCAATTTCAATCTCAAACATTCTGTTCCACGCGCAGGTTACATTAAAATTTTTCAGATAATCAAAGGGCGGCAAATGATTGGCGGCAAATTCACGCAGAAAATTTGTAATGGTGTTTTCAATTTCATAATTTTTCCCGCCAAAGTTGCTGTAAAATTTCGCGCCGTCCGAAATATTATGATAAATCCAATCGCCGACCGTCGTCCGAACATTGGCTTGGTAACCCCAATCATCAAGATAACGTATCGCCAAAAGTTTATCCTTATCATAAGTCGTCATATGCCGCGCCAAAATTCCCGTACTTAATGAATAGCCGATTGAATTAGTTGCCGTATTCCAGCCCGCGTAAGCTTGCAACTTAAAAAGCAAATTTCTTTCCTTCAAAAGATTCATCATAGGATTATCCGCGCCGTTGCCAAAAGTTACATCAGCCACACAAACTTTATAACCTTCATTGACGTAACTTTCAACCATATCAACAAAATATTTTGTGCCGTTACGCGGAGCATTGTAATCAAAATTTTTGTTGCGAGTAAAAGGCGAAGAGTTATGACTGTGGTAAGTTTCGCCAAACGGGTCTGTATTAACCAGCAAAATAAAATCTGCGTCTTGAGGATTATTGACGAGTTCACCGCCCATTATTTTCAATTCATCTTCGACCGATTCGCTGACAACTTCGTCCGAATATGCAGGAAAAGTCATTGGACCGACACCTTTATTGTACTGCGCATAAACTTTTGGAACGTCTCCGCTTAAATCGTCAACCGCTCTGGTTAAAAGCACCAATCCAAATTCATCAATGCCCGAAAGAATTTGCAGTTTAGTTTTGGGAATAGTTTTTTCCTGAACATAGGAAAGCAATTCGCGATTCTCACGTTGAGTTTGGCTGAACTCTTGATGATCGTCGCACCCTATGATTAAGTAGCTGATAATTCCTTCGCCAGTCAAGTCAATCAGCTTTTTGGTAACATCAAGATTTTTTTGCCGACGTGAAAGCCAATCGTTAAGAAATTCGTCCGGAATATTTTTTCTTGAATCGTTCATTTCTTCGCGTTCATAGGAGTTAAGTCCGGTGATTTTTTCTTTATCGGCAAGCTGAGTATACCTGAAAATACTTTTGCCATACTGCGCGTAATAGTCCGGTTCTTCAACTGAACCTTCCGAGCCTTCGTAAGGAGCCCGCATTAACGAAGACAACACGTAAATTTTCAAGTGAGGATTTTTATCACGAAGGGCTTTAAACCGATTTACGCGAGCATTTAAATTTTCGGCAAGAAATTCATGCTTACGTGAAGGAATTAACCCGCCGTAAATCACAGCGTCCGCAGAGATAACCGCCGCGTCAACGTCGGAAATATTTTCTTCAAGCCAACTCCAAAGTTTGTCGAAAGATTGACCGTTGTCATAACGGCTGAGATAATTTTTCGGCGGAGTAATCATTTCATAACCTGCCGCCCTTACAATTTCAGTTGTCTGCTTAAAAGTAATCGGTCTGTCATCAACGGGTATGTACAAAATTTTTTCGCCCGCCGCGTCTGCCCGCGCAGTTGTCAAAATTAAAATCAGCGTTAAAAATATCCTAAATAAAATTTTCATCAAACACCTACTTTTTATTATCTAACCTTTTGAGTGCTTGCATAGCCAAATTATTTCCTAAATTAGCGGCGGCGGTGTAATATCCACGCGCCTTTCGCACATCTTTTCTTGTTCCCTTGCCGTTTTCATACATAAAGCCCAAGTTATTCATCGCCGCAATGTTTCCTCTCTCAGCAGCTTTTCTGTACCATTCAACGGCTTTATAAAAATCTATCTCAACGCCTGTACCAAAATAATATATGTCGCCTAAGAGGTTCATGGCTGTAGCATTGCCTAAATTGGCGGCTTTTCTGTAAAATTGAGTGGCTTTTCTCCAATTTTTTATAACTCCATCGCCGTCTTGATACATTTTAGCCATTTTAAGCATTGCCTCGACATTACCGTTATCAATTTCGTTGATTAAAGTTTGCAATTTGTCGGGAGGATTTTCAACAGGACGCGCAGGTTCTTTAGGTTTATTCTCGACGGGCGGCGTTTTTGTAGATTCTATACGTTGAGGCTTAGAAAAATTTCCTTCAAGCTGAATATTTTCAAACTTAAGCCCCAATGCGTCAAGGTTTATCGTTTCGTCCGTCTCAAACTTCACTGTAACTTTGCCGACGCCATAATAATTTTTATTTTTAAATTCAAGCATGCCCGACGAAAAAGTGAATTTATTTTCGCAAAGGTAAATATCGTTAATCTCGCCCTCTTCAAGAATATCAAGCAAGTCGCCGGTATCGAAGGCAACATTATCAACTTGCGCCAAAATATTTTCGTCCGACGTAACTTTCTTCAGACGTTCAAGCCTTTCAGTCCGCCAAGCAATTTCTTCCGGCGAATAATATACCATACCGAAAATTTTACAAAGTTCCTTAATATCAACGTCATCATCAAGCTCACGAACTTTGGCGGCTTCTTTCGTGTAATGCCAAGTTTCCAGCCATTTTAAAAGCGTTCCGTCGTCGAAATAATCCAAAAAGCTGTCCGCGTCGAAATTTTCACGGAGTTCATCAAGCGTCCGAATCTCAACGCCGTTAAAATTTAGCGTCATGCGAACTTTTTTCACGCGCATAAAATCTTCCTCCTCAAAATTTTTAAATAATCTTAACACCTGCAGGTTGAAAGTGTCAATGAATTTATCAAAAGTCAAAACGTTAAAAGTTTTTCTTGACATTTTGTCTTTTAGGTGTTATGATTCGCTCCGTCAAAAAGAATTTAACCCAATTTGATTGGAGTGATATAAATGGCAGGAGAAAAATTTACAGCTAAGGCGTTGGCGGCATTGCAGGCGGCACAACAGCTCGCGGCGATGAAATATCATCAAGAATTTAATTCAAAGCATTTAATGTTGGCATTGGCGAAAGAGCCTGAAGGATTATTGGCGACGATATTTGAGGATTGCCAAACAGATTTACCGATGTTGAAAGTCAAACTTGAGGCGGAGTTAAATAAAATTCCGGGCGTCAAGGGACAGGAAAGGCTTTCAATGGGAGTTGATCTTTCACGCGTCATAGGCAAGGCTAATGAGTATTCAAAATCAATGCGCGACGATTACATAAGCACTGAACATTTATTGTTGGCGTTAGTGACTGACGGCAGCGCGGAAGTTCAAGCTATTGCTAAAGAATTTAAACTTTCGCGTGATAAAATTGACGATTCCATAAGAAAAAATCGCAAGCAAAATGTTACGACTGATAATCCGGAGGAAGCATATCAAGCACTTTCAAAATTTGGACGTGACTTAACTGCGGCGGCGAAGGCTGGCAAACTTGATCCGGTTATCGGACGCGATGAAGAAATTAGACGCACGATAGAAATTTTAAGTCGGCGTACAAAAAATAATCCTGTGCTAATCGGCGAGCCGGGCGTTGGCAAGACTGCGATTGTTGAAGGTTTAGCCCAAAGAATTGTAGCGGGCGATGTTCCCGAATCACTTAAAAATAAAACTTTGTACGCGCTTGATATGGGTTCACTTATTGCGGGAGCTAAATTTCGCGGCGAATTTGAAGAGCGTTTAAAGTCTGTGCTTGCGGAAATTTCAAAGTCGGACGGGCAAATTTTACTGTTTATCGACGAAGTTCACACTGTAGTTGGCGCGGGCAAAGGCGGCGACGGAGCGATTGACGCGGGTAATTTGCTTAAGCCTATGTTGGCGCGTGGTGAATTGCGTTGTATCGGCGCGACGACTCTTAATGAATATCGCAAATACATTGAAAAGGATACTGCGCTTGAAAGACGTTTCCAGCCGGTAATGGTTGGCGAGCCGACGGTTGAAGATACCATAACAATTCTGCGCGGCTTGAAGGAAAGATATGAAGTTCATCACGGCGTAAGGATTCGTGACGCGGCACTTGTCAGCGCGGCTACCCTTTCAGACCGTTATATTTCGGACAGATTTTTACCGGATAAAGCTATTGACCTTGTAGACGAGGCGGCGGCTAAACTTCGCACTGAAATTGAATCATTGCCCGCGCCGATTGATGAAGTTCGTCGTAAGATTATGCAGTTGCAGATTGAATTGCAGGCACTTAAGAAAGAAACTGATTCTGCGTCGAAAGAAAAAGTTAATGAGATTGACGAGGAAATTTCTCAACTTCAAGCGCAGGAAAAAGTTTTGCGTGATAAATGGGAGGCTGAAAAGCAATCAATTTTGCGTGTTCGCGCCATTAAAAAGGAAATTGACGACGTTAATAAGGAAATGGCGGATGCCGAGCGTGCCTACGATTTACAGAAAATGTCTGAGCTGAAATACGGTAAACTTCCTGAACTGCAAAAGACTTTAAAGACTGTTGAAGAAGAAATTGCCGCGCAGTCGCAGGGTGAACGCCTCCTTAAAGAAGAAGTCGGCGAAGAAGATATTGCAAAAGTTGTAAGTCGTTGGACAGGCATTCCCGTTACAAAAATGATGATGGGTGAACGCGAAAAACTTTTACACCTTGAAGATACTTTGCATGAAAGAGTTGTGGGGCAGGACGAAGCGGTTAAGCTTGTCAGTGAAGCGATTCTCCGCGCCCGCGCAGGTATCAAAGACCCTAACCGCCCAATCGGATCATTTATCTTTCTCGGACCTACGGGCGTCGGTAAAACTGAACTTGCTAAGGCATTGGCGGAGGCTCTCTTCGACGATGAACGCAGTATTATTCGCGTTGATATGTCAGAGTTTATGGAGAAACATACCGTCGCGCGTTTAATCGGAGCTCCTCCCGGTTATGTTGGTTATGACGAAGGCGGACAACTTACTGAGGCGGTCAGACGCAGACCCTACAGCGTAATTCTGCTTGATGAAATTGAAAAAGCTCATCGTGATATTTTTAATGTGTTGTTGCAAATTCTTGACGACGGCAGATTGACTGACGGCAAAGGACGCGTTGTCAACTTTAAAAATACCGTTGTGATTATGACAAGCAATTTGGGTTCGCAGGAAATTTTGAAACGCGCGAAAATCGGCTTTATCACGAAGAAAGATTTTGCGGAGGCTGAAGGCGTTATCAAGGATATGCTGAAAGATTATTTCCGCCCCGAATTTCTTAACCGAGTTGATGATATTGTAGTATTTAAATCGTTGGCGAAAGATCAAGTTAAATCTATTGCGGAAATTTTGCTTAAAACTTTGAATGAACGCCTTGAAAAGCAGATTAACGTAACTTTGACGTGGACTGAAAAGGCGGTTGATGCACTTGCTGAAAAAGCTTTCGATCCGAACTTCGGTGCGCGTCCGCTTAGAAGATTTTTGACGCATACCGTTGAGACTGAACTCAGCAAAAAAATTATCGGCGGCGTTGTAAAAGACGGCGACACGGTAGAAATTGATTATGACGGCAAAAATTTTATCTTCGTCGCAAAATCTCCCGTCAATCTTGAAAAATAATTCCACTCCCTAAAACATAAATTTATTCCCTCGTCAGTGAGGGATTTTTTTTGAAGAAATTTTTATCTTCTTAGCGAAAAATAATTGAAAATTTTTGGAGATGATTTTATGAAAGCAATCGATACCGAATATAAAGGTTACCTTTTCCGTTCAAGATTAGAAGCACGTTGGGCAGTATTTTTTGATGCTTGCGGCGTTAAGTGGGAATACGAGCCTGAAGGTTTTGACTTAGGCGACGGAATTTATTATCTGCCTGATTTTTTGTTGCACGATGTCATAATTCGTTATAATCAAGGTAATCATGTAAAAAATTTATGGGTAGAGGTAAAAGGCAAAATGACTGACGCTGACATTATTAAAATCGAAAAGTTTAGTAGGATACCTGTAGACGAAAATGGTCACTTTTTATCCTATTGGTCTCAAAATCCTCTCTTGATATTGAGAGATATTCCGGAAGAAGATTATTATCATTCTATTATGAATTTATTTTATATAGTTGGATGGAAAAAGTTTTTCAGTTTTGAATATATAGACGGAGATACTTTCCCTGCCGTACCTTGTATAACTTCAACAGGAAAATTAGCACTTGCCGGTGGCGATGGCAATTATCATGTTAACGTAGACAAAAAAAAGACAGTGGCGGCGTACAAACTGGCTCGTCAAGCAAGATTTGAACACGGACAAACTCCATTAATAAGACGTTGAGAATTATTTAAATATACTTTTTGTTTACAAAAATATTTATGGTATAATAAAAAAAATTTGTAAATTAATTGCTCTGTATTTTGTTTGGAGATAAATTCAATGCTAAATTTTTTGCGAGAAGATTTCAGCGAAGTTGTAGGAGCGTATTTTGACGGCGAAAAAATTTATTTGTCACGACACATTAACGGAGAGATTGAAAATTTTGAAGTAAATTTTTCTTTTGAAGATAATGTTTCGGAGATTGAACAGCTTGCCGAAAAAATTTCTGTCCTATGTTCTCAACGCGGCTGGAATACTTCAAAAATGGGATTGTGTTTACGTGAAGGTGTTGTTACGACTTTTCGGACACCTGTGGGAGTTGTGCCTGATAATGAAGTTGGTAACGCGTTAAAAATGTGGGCTATCTCGCAGGTTGGTGAAAATGCTCTTTACGATTCTATACAGACCGACGAAGAAATTTGGATGGCGGCAATTTCCAAATCGACTGCTAATGAATACGTCAAGACTTGGCAGAAAAATTCTATGACATTGTGCGCGTTGACTGCTATGTCGGAAGAAAATAATTTAATCAAGCCGATAAGCTACGCTGATTTTGCCGCTGAAGTCGTTGCAAATAAAAAAAAGCCTAACTTTATCAAAAATCAGTTAAGCGCATGGAATTATAAAAAAATTTCCGTTGCAATAGCGGTTATATTTTTTTGCGCATTGTTAGGGATTTTCGCTAAAATTTCTTATGAATATCAAGTTGCCTCCGCGCAGGTTGAGGAAATTCAAAAAATTTTAGACGAACACGCCGACGAATTAGATTTAAAAAAATCTGTCGAAGAAGATATTGCCGAAATGAAACGTTTAAATGCTCTTTGTGCCGCGCAGGATAATCCTTTTCCTAAATTTAATGCGCTTGTTAAAATTGGAAAAATTGCTGACGGAAAAACTTATTTGACGAAGATAAAAATTTCCGATAATAACATTGAGCTTGAAGGAATTGCGGATAATCCCGAAGAAATTAAAAATTATGTCAGCAGATTGAAAATTATTACGCCGAATATTAAGCCGGGAAATTTTTCTTCAAGCGACGGAAAGGTAAAGTTTACAATTAATTTGACGCTGAAAGATTAATTTGTAATGAAAAATTTTCGATAAACGGTTATGCAGGAATTTAAAAATTTTTGTAGAAAGGAAGTTGAAAATGGGAGTTTGGAACATTGATGCCGCGACGAATTTAATTTCGAGTATGGCGCAAAGTACAGTCATCACGGATACGAATACAGCGAATAATATTGCCGCAGGAAATGTAACCGATTCGTCGGATTACGCAAAAATTTTGGCAGAAAAAATTGCTGAAGTCGATTCCAAGATGAATGACAAACAAAATAACTCCGCAAGTCAGCAGGATAACGCGGCGACAAGTGGCGATAACTCAATGAGTAATATCGAAACTTTAAGGAAAATTATGCCGGACGGGTCGATTAGGATTATTACGTATGAAAATGGCGACATTGTAGAAGAACAGAAAATACGTACTCACTTGGTGATGACTCCGGATTATTCCGCGCCGCCTACTCCTGAGGGCGAACCCGCTTTAAAAGCTGAACAACGTCTCAGTTTGGCGGCTCTGCTTATGGCTTAATTGTTTTTTCTAAATTCATTGGAGGTTTTTAACATGGATGTAAGTTTAAATCAAAATGCGATTAGATTCGCGAATCAAAGTCAAGGGGTGGCGGCTTACGCGTCGTATTCTAACCAAAATTCTAATTCAAACGTCGCAGTCGGTAACGCCTACGAAGTCAACATTTCCGATGCCGCTAAACAGGCGCAACAGGCTTCAAAAACTGCCGCAGTTCCCACCGAAGAAGAAAATACCGAAGTTCAAACTAAAGGTGTTTCTGCCGACGTTGTCAAAGAGTTGAAAGAAAATATCAAACTCAACGAACAAACTATGATTAACGTCATGATTCAGGCGATGACTGATTCTAATAACACGTTGCAAAGTTGGCTTGACAGCGGCTCTGGAATTTTGAATTTCGGCGGAACACAAATTGACGCGGCTAAATTCGGTCTCCCTGAAGTCGCTACAAATTCTGCCGATGCCGCAAAAGCTGTCGCTGACGGCGGTGCTTGGTCGGTTGATTCTGTTGCAGGCAGACTTTTTGACTTGGCAAGCGCAATTGCAGGCGACGATCCCGAAAAACTTGAGGAAATGCGTGCCGCTGTCGAGGAAGGTTTTAAACAAGCAGGTTACGCTTGGGAAAATATGACCGGCTCTTCTTCTATGCCTGACATTACCACTAAAACTTATAACGAACTTATGCACCGTTTCGACGCTCGTCTCCAAGAATTGGCGGTCAGTGTCTTGTAATTTTTTTATTTTGTAAATTTTTAAGGACGTAACTTTTTTTCAAGGTTACGCCCTTTTTTAGTTCTTTTTTTATAAATTTACTCAGAAAAAATTTTTTGACGTATTTTAATTTATTTTTTAATCTACGTCATTTTTTTTATTTTTTTCCAAAAAAATTTTTTTACACATTTTTTATCAAGTTTCCGTGATTTGTTTAAATTTTTCGCCGTATGCTATCGCAAGATTTTTTCTTAATTCCGAAAAATATTCTAAATCTGACTCGCTTTTTACATATTTTTCCGCCGCTTCACTCGCCGCTAATAAAACTTCTACATCTCTAAATACATCCGCTATTTTTAAATCCGGCAAGCCATGTTGCACTTCTCCAAAAAATTGTCCCGGTCCTCTCATTTTTAAATCTATATCCGCTAATTTAAATCCATCAGTCGTCGTTTCCATCGCTTTTAATCTTTCTTTGGAATTTTCCGCTTTCCCATCTGAAATTAATATACAATAAGATTTTTCTGAGCCGCGTCCTACTCGCCCCCTTAATTGATGCAGTTGCGCTAATCCAAATCTTTCTGCATTTTCTACTACCATTACCGTCGCATTCGGTACGTCTACGCCAACTTCTACTACCGTCGTCGATACTAAAATTTTTATCTCTCCTAAATAAAATTTGCTCATGATTTCTTCTTTTTCTTTCGATTTTAATTTTCCATGTATCAATCCACATTTATATTTTTTAAATATTCCTTCGCTCAACTTTTTATAAATTTCTGTCGCCGGATCTATTTCTATCATTTTTTCTGATTCACTTTTTTCTATTAACGGACATACTACATAACCTTGCCGTCCTTTTTTTATTTCTTCTAACACAAATTCATAAACTTTTTTCCGAGAATTTATATTTCTTACAAATGTTTTTATCGGTTTGCGCCCAGGAGGTAATTCTTTTATTAATGAAACGTCCAAATCTCCATAAACTGTCAAAATCATCGTTCGCGGTATCGGTGTCGCTGTCATTACGAGCATATCCGGTATTTTTTCCGATTTTTTTTCTAATTTCGACCTCTGCGTTACTCCAAATCTGTGTTGCTCATCTGTCACTACTAACCCTAATTTTGAAAATTTTACTCCTTCTTGCAATATCGCGTGCGTCCCTATCAAAATATCTATTTCGTGTTCAAAAATTTTTTTGTAAATTTCTTCGCGTTTTTTCTTCGATGATGTTATTTTCGCGCTCAAAAGTCCGATTTTTATTCCTAAATCACTTAAAATTTTTGTAAATGTTTCATAATGTTGCTCCGCTAATATTTCTGTCGGTGCCATTAATGCCCCCTGATAGCCATTTTCTACCGTTTTTACTAACGCTAACATCGCTACTGCTGTTTTTCCTGAACCTACGTCCCCTTGTATTAATCTCCTCATAGGCAAATTTTTTTCCATATCTTTTGCTATTGTTTTAAATGTTTTTTTCTGATCTTTCGTCAATTCAAATGGTAATTTTTCTAAAACTTTTTTCACCAATTCGCCATTTTTTTTGTGCGTAATTCCTAATTTTTCGTCCTGCGCTTGCCTTTTTATCAACATTAATCCGCATTGTATCAAAAATAATTCATCAAATGCTAATCTCCTTCGCGATAAACTTAATTGTTCTCTATTTTTCGGAAAATGTATCGCTCGCGTCGCTTCATCTAATGATATTAATTTTAATTCCTTTAATATGTTTTTCGGCAAAATTTCTTCCAATTTCGGCATTTTTAATAATAAATTTCTCATCACATTGCGAAAAAAATTTTGATTTAATGTCGCCGTCGCCGGATATATCGGCATTATCCCCAATTCAGGTACTTCATTTTCTTCTAATATCGTAAAACTATTTATCTGATTTATCGTCCTCTCGCCTGTCCAGCCGTCCATTTTTACTTTGCCGATTACTAAAAGCCGCATTCCTTCTGTAAGTTTGTCCATTAAATATTCTTGATTGAACCACGTTAATTTTACATATCCTGTCCCGTCTCGCAAATATGTGCTGATTATTTTTAATCCGCTTCCTGCTATCCTCATTTCAGGGCGCGTAATTCGTCCGACTACTACCGCTGATTCGTCTATTATTAAATTCCTTATCGGCGTGATTCTGCTCCAATCTTCATATGCTCTAGGATAATGCGTCAGTAAATCGTACATCGTCATTATTTTTAATTTTTCTAACGCTTTCGCCCTTTTCGGTCCCACGCCTTTTAAATACATTACATTATCCGTAAATTCAAATCTGTTTATGCTCATTATTTTTTCTCCTTCTAGTTTTGAAAATTTTACCAAACTTTAAATTTTTTTGCAATAAAATACTTTTAGGAACACAATAAATATTTTTTCTTGATTTTTAGGAACACAATAATTATAATAATAAAAGTTTATAAAAAACGTGAAAGGTGGCATTATAATTGAATCGTGGACGTCCTAAACTCAAAATCGCAAGGACTGAAAATATCCATTTGCGTTTGACTAAATCTGAAGCTCAAAAAATTAATAAAGTCGCTAAGAAAAAAAATATTACTCGTACCGAAGCAATTTTGCAGGGAATTGATTTATTAATTCATAATAAGCCAAAAAAAATTGCTAAGAAAAATATTAAAGAAATTTTAAAAGAACGCGGAGTTAAAGTCGATGATGATGAAATTTAAAATTTTTTGCAGGAATTTTTATTTTTACGTAGAATCTCTTAAAAAATTATTTTAGGAGGTTTTTTTTATGGCGAAAGATTTTGCTTTAAATCCGACTTGCAACATTAAAGTTGATGTTTATCTTAATCGCGATGGAAATATTTGTCAGGAAGGTGAAACTCCGGTTTCTCAAAAAACTGTAACTTTTTCCGGAATTAAAAGCGATATTACTATCGATGAGGCGATTAATACTGAAGATAGTGAGGCACTTCATAATGGCGTGGCAGGTTTAATTTGGCTTTTCACCGGTACTGATGATAATTTTGATGAATTTTCCGTAAGAAAAGTTACGACTGAAATTGTTGAGGAAGATTAATTTGAGGTGAAAAAATGTCGGAATTGAGGGCAGAAGCAATAAATTTAATTGAAAAAATGCCTGAAGAATATTTGTTGGCAATAGTTCAGTATGTGAGACGTTTTGAAAGTAAAAGTTTCGCAGATGAACAGGCAATGTTCGCAGAATGGGAGCGCGACCCTGACACTTACGAAGATAAAATTGCTGAATATGTTCACAGTTGGGTAAAAGAAGTGCGTAAAGAAAATGCGAATAATAATTGACACAAATATTTTAATTTCTGGATTATTTTTTAACGGATTACCTAAAAAACTTTTGTATGAACTTGATAAAAATTTTATTATTTGTGTAAATGATGAAATTGTTGATGAATATACCGATAAAGTTGATAATAAATTTTCAAAAGCAAAATATAAATTAGATGAAAAACTTCGCGAAAAATTTTTTAAAAGTCTACAAAGTTTTAAAATAAAATCAGATTTAAAAGTTTGTCACGACCCTAAAGATGATAAATTTATAAATTGTGCTATTGACGCTAATGCAATTTATATAGTAAGTGGCGATAAAGATTTATTAACGATAAAAAATTTTGTAGGAATTGAAATTGTAACTGCGCGAGAATTTTACGATAAATATTTAAAATAATTAAAAAAAAATTAATCTCCGATGATTTTTCGGAGATTTTTTTAGTTTTTAGGTAAAAAATTAAATATCTTGCAAAAGATTTTCTACGTAAGTCGGGAGTGCGAACGCTCCGCAATGCAATTTAGGATTATAATATTTAGTTTGAATTTGCAAATTTTTCCAAGAAATGAAATCAGCGTCGGAAATAGGATGAAATTTTTTCGACGCGAAACCGAAAAGCCAATGACCGGAAGGGTAAGTAGGTATATGAACTTGATAAACACCGACAATCGGAAAAGTACTAGAAATTCTGCGATGAGCGCGTTTCATAGACATAGCGTCATTTGAGTAATAAGGATTTTCGTGCTGATTAATCATAATTCCGCAATTAGTAAGAGCTTGAAAACAATTACCGTAAAATTCTTTGGTAAACATACCTTCACCGGGTCCGAAAGGATCAGTCGGATCGACTAAAATTAAATCGTAATGATTTTCTACTTTACGAATAAATTTTAAAGCGTCGTCGATAAAAATATTAACGCGCGAATTTTCAAGACAAGCGGCAGTTTGCGGCAAAAATTTTTTACAAGCGTTGACAACAACTTCATCAATTTCAACCAAATCAATTTTATTAATATTTTCGTATTTTAAAAGTTCGCGAGCAATGCCGCCGTCGCCGCCGCCGAGCAGTAAAACATTTTTAATTTGCGGATTAACGCCCATAGGCACGTGAGAAATCATTTCGTGGTAAATAAATTCATCTTTTTCAGTGAGCATAATTCTGCCGTCGAGAACCAAAACGCGCCCAAATTCAAGGGAATCAAAAATATCAATGCGTTGAAATTCGCTAATTTCGCTAAAAAGTTGGCGATTAACTTTGATAGAAAATTTAACATTTTGCGTATGATTTTCGGTAAACCACAATTCCATAGCAATCACCTACAAAATTTTCGATAAAAATAATTTCGTGCGTTCTTCCTTCGGATTTTCAAAAATATCTTTAGGTTTACCCTGTTCGACGATATAACCGCCGTCAACAAAAAGTAAACGAGTGCCGACTTCGCGAGCAAAACCCATTTCGTGAGTAACGATGACCATAGTCATACCGCTTTCAGCCAATTTTTGCATAACGTCTAAAACTTCGCCGACCATTTCCGGATCTAATGCGCTGGTAGGTTCATCAAAAAGCATAACTTTAGGATTCATAGCGAGGGCGCGAGCAATGGCGACGCGTTGTTGTTGACCGCCTGAAAGTTGATTGGGATAAGCAGAAGATTTATCGCCGAGCCCGACTCTGTCTAAAAGTTCCTGAGCAGTCATTTCAGCTTTTTCACGCGAAATTTTGCGAACTTTCATAGGAGCGAGAGTAATATTATCGAGTACAGACATATGAGGAAAAAGATTAAAACGTTGAAAAACCATACCGACTTCTTCGCGAACTTTATTAATATTATCGTCGGAATCCATTTTAATGCCGTCGACTTCGATAGAACCTTCGGAAGGAATTTCCAAAAAATTAATGCAACGGAGCAAAGTAGATTTACCGGAGCCGGACGGACCGATAATGACAACGACTTCACGTTCAGAAATATTTAAATCGATACCTTTCAAAACGTGTAAATCATCGAAAGATTTTTTAAGATTTTTAATTTTAATCATAAAATTACCTCCAAAAAAAATATCTCAAATTTTAAGTTAAAAATGAATTTAAGTAAAGAGTTTGAAAAAAGAATTATATTGCAGGAAAATATTTGATTAAGTAGAAAAAAATTTTAAGTTTAAAGATAATTTTAATGTTTATTGCGTCAAATTGTTTAGCATACAATTATTAAGTTGAAAATTATAAATGCGCAGAAAAATATTTAATGACTGAAACAATTCAAAAAGTTGAAGAAAATTACGGTAATGAAAAAGTTATAGATTTTTATTTTAAAGTGAAAGCTGTTTATAAAAATTCAGTGCAAATTGATGATTATCATTGTGATTTTAATTGATTATCTTGTAAAAAATTTTTAAAAAAAATTTTAGAAAAAAGGCAAAAAAAAATGGCATCTGATTGATGCCGGAAAAAATTTTATTTACGTAAAGATTTAGGTTTAGAAAAAATTTCGCTTAAGATAATGGCGTTGAAGGCGGAATCAGGAGTTAAATTAATTGGCAAATTTTTTTTATTTTCAACTTTATCAACGCGGCGAAAAATATTTTCAGGATTAATTTTAGGTTGAGGAAATTTTTCACGAAATTCAGCAGGTTTAACCTCATCTTGAAAGATTTTAAAATTTTCGTCAGGGAAATTGGGATCGTTAGGCAAAGTAGGTATTTCAAAATTATTATCAGGTTTTTGAGAGGGATTTTTTTTAGCAAATTTTTCAATGAGCATGAAAACGATCCACAAGATAACAAGAATAGAAAAATCCATAATTTTTACCTTTAAGATTGAGATGAACCTGCGCGGGAAATGGCATTTCGCATTTCAGTATCAGATTTAAGATTCATCATATTAAAATAATCCATAACGCCGATTTTACCGTCGATAAGAGCCTTAGCCATAGCGTGAGGGACTTCCGCTTGAGCCTCGACGACTTTAGCTTCCATTTCCTGAGTATAAGCCTTCATTTCCTGTTCCTGAGCGATAGCCATAGCGCGGCGTTCTTCAGCCTTAGCCTGCGCGATACGTTTATCAGCCTCCGCTTGATCCGTTTGAAGTTGTGCGCCGATATTACGACCGACATCAACGTCGGCAATATCGATTGATAAAATTTCAAAAGCGGTGCCTGCATCAAGACCTTTAGACAAAACAGTTTTAGAAATTTCTTCGGGACTTTCCAAAACGTCCGTGTGATGCTCAGCACTGCCGATAGTTGAAACAATACCTTCGCCGACACGCGCAATAATGGTAGGTTCGCCCGCACCGCCGACTAATCTGTCAATATTAGCGCGGACAGTTACACGCGCTTTAACTTTTAATTCGATACCGTTTTTAGCAATAGCACCGACAAGCGGAGTTTCAATAACTTTTGGATTAACGCTCATTTGAACAGCTTCTAAAACGTCACGCCCTGCCAAATCGATAGCCGCCGAACGTTCAAAAGGTAAAACAATCTGTGCACGTTGAGCCGCAATTAAAGCGTCAACAACTTTATCGACATTGCCGCCCGCCAAATAATGAGCCTCAAGCTGATTAACATTTACGTCGAGACCTGCTTTATTAGCTTTAATCAAAGGCATAACGATTTTTGACGGAGGGACGCGACGCATACGCATTCCAATCAGCGTGAAAATTCCAACGTGAACATTTGCCGCCAATGCCGAAATCCAAAGTCCAATCGGTACGAAGTGTAAAAAAACAGCCAAAAACATAATCGCAAGAACTACGATTAAGCCTGAGCCTAACAATACCTCCATTGTTCAAACCTCCTTTAGTGAAGAGTGAGAAGTAAAGAGTGAAGAGTACAACCACTTTTAACTCTTAACTCTTTACTCTTAACTAAATCTGTCTTACGAGAATACGCGAACCGTCAACGTTGATAATTTTGACAATCGAGCCTTGCTTTAAGAAATTGCCCTCAGTCACAACGTCAAGCGGTTGCCCTTCAACCATAACCGTTCCCGCAGGACGAAGGTCTGTTGAGCAAGTACCAATCGCGCCCAAAAATTTACTTTTATCAGCGGTGCTGATGTAGCCGCTAACATTTTGCTGGCGTTCACTCAAAACCAAATCGTCCCCGCCATACTTACTTTTCGTCGGTTTATGCGAATTTATGTAAACAATAAACGCAATCCCCAAAACCGCGCTCATGAATACCACATAAAAAATCAACGAAAAAGAGAAAAATTGAAGCCCCAACATTAGCGTCACACCCTTTCATTAGCTGGTAGCTTTTAAAAATTTTTAAACCGGAATAATTATTTCTGCAGGCTGGTTATTTCTTCCTGCAGGTGAATAAACTCTTTGCGTCTCAACCGGCTTTTCGTCTTTAAAGCGCGGCAATTCTTTATCAATACGTGCTTGTGCCTCAGCCGTCAACTCAGGTAATTGCGCAAAAAGTTCCTTATACCAATCAAGCCGCTCTTCATAATGCTGACTCATCAAACGATTATGCTTGACATATTCATAAGCCGCAGTTGTCATTTCACGACGCTTTTCACGATTTTCAATCAACGTCTCCAACTTCTGCGCAAATTCTTTCATATCATAGAAGATAAAGCCGTTTTCGCCATCTTTGATAACTTCCGAATAAGCAACGGGTGATGCCAACGCCGCAACTCCCGCCGCCGCACATTCAAGGAATTTTAAATCGGACTTGGCGCGATTGAATTTATTATCCTGCAAAGGCAACAGCGCAATATCTGAAGTGTAAAGCTCCTGTTCATAGCGTTCATAAGGTACAAATTGCCCGTCATAAATGCGCGAATCGCCGAGCATACGTTTATTTTCGCTTTGGAGGTCTTCATACAAACTTTGACGCGCCAAAATTTTAAACGCCAACTTCTTACCATATTTTTTGGCAAGTTCATTAAGCGTCGGCAACATTTCATTAAATTCCTTGTCACGATTTAACGCGCCGAAGAAAATTGTAACGGGACGATCTTCCTGCGCAAATTCTTTATCGAAATCACGCGGCGGCAAAAGTTTCTGCAGTTGATTTTCAAAAACTTTTACATGCGGGTTAAATTGGCGCAAATAATCAGCAAGATATTCTGTCGAAGTCTGAATGGCATGGACGCTGATAAAATTTATAAAGCCGGTTTTTTCGTAGGATTCCTCCCACAAAACAGGGTGGTCGTCCATTTCCTCGATATACAAATAATTTTGGCTCTTCATATTGTCAAAAAATTTAACGCCGTTTGTAAAAGTCGGGAAAGTCATACGCTGATTAATCATGATACGATTTTCGTATTGTTCCTTAGGGAAAATGTGATACGGCTGATCGACATTTGATGAAGTTGTAAAAATATTCGGCTCTGTCGTCAAAAATGAATTTGGGCGATGAATGCGGACTGGTGCACAAACTAATCTTTCGCCGATAATCGACTGAATTAAATATTGGGGCGGCAATTCTTCAGCGGTTGCAACTACAATGTATTCAAAAATTTGCGGTTCAGTCTTAGAAATTGCGCGAAGTTCCGACGGCACATTAGCCCTGCGCGATGCGTTGAGTGAACGATATTCATTAATTCCCGCGTCTTTGATAGCCTCCGACAATTCAGTTTTTGTCAAAGTGATTTTAAATTTAGGCGGTTGTTCCTGCAAAATCGCCATAATATTATCGGCAAAGGCAATATTATCAAGCGTGAAAAGCAGTGTCCCGCGCAGATTGAGTTTAGTGGCGGCATTTTTAATCAGCGTAACAAGATCGTCGTGATTAAGATTTCCGATAACCGCACTTTGAATTAGGATAGAATCAAATTTGCCGTCAACTTCCTCAAAAGTTTTGGCGACGGTATATTTGCAATCAGGTTGTATTAAAAGAAAATTTTCTTCAGTTGACTGAAAATCCTCCGCGACTTCGCCGGTAACTTCAAGCACCGTTTT
>FLNU01000020.1_pt1 | contig 36621 bp, 23 predicted proteins | sample 1140361 | NCBI WGS metagenome assembly FLNU01 (sample SAMEA3878206, study PRJEB12797) | bioreactor metagenome | biome: Moose rumen | place: Sweden | collected 2011-10 | reverse complement strand
CATTTATTGAGCCCACTTGAAAAAGTCCTGATAGGTCGATAATACCACATGGGTGGTGTCCCTCCCCCTTGGTAATCAGATATTTATATTCAAGCCCTGTAGGGGTGTCAGACTAAATAAGATTTTTTCAAGTGGACTCTTTATTAAAACTTCCGAAACTTGTATAGATGATTAAAAACTCAATAGAAATAATACGAACATACGACTTTTTGAGGAACCCGATATTCCTTGCTTAAAAATCAGCGAAAACGAGAAAATATTTTTGAATTTCGCTGATTTTTAAACATAAAATCTACTCAAAATGGAAGTGATAGTCACCCTTGTCTGGCTCGTCAACCACGATGCTGCCAGTATCGGGCTGGAACTCACAGGAATACAATCACTCTTTTCACTCCCTAGAATCTTATAAGACACATCGCTAGTTCTTCTGCCTTGCCGCAGTCATGTTGCCTTCTATATAGACGCGAGTCAACTGTTTGCCGCCATTGGTAAAAACATTGATGCTCTTACGGAACTTGCCAGGCATCTTTCCATGACCGTCGTAGGTCACCTTGATCTCACCGGAACCCCCTGGCGAGATAAAATCCTTAGGATAGTCGGCTACTGTGCAGCCGCAGGAAGTGGTCACATAGTTAATAACCAATTTGGCATTTCCCACGTTTGAGAATTTGAACACTGCGGTCTGAGTTCCATCGTTTTCGGCAAAAGTTCCGAGATCAATCGTGGTCTGTTCAAACTTAATCTGCGGCTTCTTCTTAGCCTCAGCCATGCCTACGCAAAAAACAGCGAGAAGCATTGTGAGAAATATTGTCTTTTTCATATTTCGTTACAATCTTGTTTTCGGCACAAATGTACATTATTTTTTTGTCTCAGCCATAAGTTTTAGTAAATTGGGATGAATTTTTAAATAAATTTGGCTTTTCGCTCGTTTTTAGTTAACTTTGCAAGTTGGTATGCCCTTTGGCATACGAAAAAGATGATTTAACCAGATTTAAAGATTTCGAAAAAAGTACTAATTAAAAGATGAAAGACAAGAATACGCTTATAGGATGGGTATTGATTGCCCTGGTATTCATTGGATTTATGGTTTATAGCAACCATAACGCGGTAAAACAGGCAGAACAGGCAAAACTGAAATACACACAGGACTCCATCCTGCAAGTGAAGGCCGACAGCATCAACAAGATTGAGGCGGCAAAGGCAGAGCAGAAGCTGGAAGAAGAGGAGACCGACTCCACAAATGTGTTTTTTGAAGCCCGTAAAGGAGCAGAGGGTAACACCACAATTGAAAACGAGTTACTCAAACTTACGATATCCAATAAAGGAGGACAAATTGTTAAGGCCGAACTGAAAGACAAGACCTACAAAAGCCAGGAAGGGGGCAACGTGGTTCTCTTCGACGGAGAAGACTCTCAGATGGAGTTCCTGCTCAACGGAAAGACCGACAACCTGCGCACTTCAGACTTCTATTTCACTCCGGCCACAGACGGAAAAGACGGTGTGACCATGAGCCTGCCATTGGGCGGTGGCAGTTTTGATATCGCCTACAAGCTGACGCCAAACTCCTACATCGTGGGTATCGATGTGAAAGCCAACCAGATGGCCGGCTTCTTTGATGTCAACACCAAAAAGATGACCATCAACTGGACAGAGCACATGCGCCAGCAGGAGAAAGGATTCTCTTTTGAGAACCGCTATAGCACCATCACATACCGTGAGACAGGCGACGACACCGACGAGCTCTCTGCCGGAGGCGCCGACAAGCATGAGGAGGGCGACGACATTGAGGAACCGATGAAATGGATTGCGTTCAAGACTCAGTTCTTCAGCCAGATTCTCGTGGCAGACGGACAGTTCAAAGCCACATTGCTTGACTCACGCATGGAGAAGAAAGAGATTGAGGACAGCACCAAATATCTCAAATGGCTCTCCACCTCACTTCAGACCCAGTTTGACCCGACAGGGGTGAATCCTACGAACCTGAAGATGTATCTGGGTCCCAACAAATTCTCCACTCTGAAAGAAAACGAGGCGGCGCTCAGCGACAAGGCAGGATACGACGTGAATCTAGACCTTCAAAGCATCGTCTATCTGGGATGGCCGGTTATCCGCTGGATTAACCGCTTCGTATTCCTCCCAGTATTCGATTTCATGACCGGATGGGGATTGAATATGGGACTGGTGCTGATTCTTATCACACTCATCGTGAAATTCATAGTATTCCCGCTGATGAAGAAGTCGTATCTCTCATCCGCCAAAATGCGTGTGCTCAAGCCGAAGATGGACGAACTCAACGCAAAGTATCCAAATAAAGAGGATGCGATGCAGAAGAACCAGGAGATGATGCAGATGTACAGCGAGTATGGCGTGTCGCCGATGGGAGGTTGTCTGCCGATGGTCATCCAGATGCCAATCTGGATTGCGCTCTTCAACTTCATCCCGAATGCCATTGAGCTCCGTGGTCAGTCGTTCCTCTGGGCCAACGACCTCTCCACCTACGACGATGTAGTTCAGTTCGGCACCAACATCTGGGGTATTGGCAACCACCTCAGTCTCTTCTGCGTGCTGTGGTGCATCTCCACATGGGTGAACACTTGGATCAGCATGCGCCAGCAGTCGTTCAACGCAGCTATGTCGCCAGAGCAACAGCAGAGCATGGGATGCATGAAGTGGTTCTCCTACATGATGCCGCTCATCTTCTTCTTCTCGTTCAACAGCTACTCAAGCGGACTTAACCTCTACTACTTCGTGTCGGGTCTTATCACCATCCTCATGATGTGGTATCTCCGTGCCAGCACCAACGATGACAAACTCCTCGCCGCCCTTGAGAAGCGCAAGAAAGAGCGTAAGTCGAACCCTCGCAAGGGAATGACCATGATGGAGCGCATGCAGGCAATGGCCGAGCAGCAGCGCGCACTTCAGGAGCAGCAGAGAAATAAGAAATAGACAAGCCTCTCCCCCGCCCTCCCACATAGGGAGGGAGCTGGCTGAGAAACACAGATAAAGGTTGCACTTATACCCAATTGAATATCTTCTCATATAAAAAAATGAATAAATCATTAGCAATTTTACTTGTTGGAATCATGGCGATAGCATGTACTGACAAAGAACCTGAGACGTATATAGGGCGTCAGACACCTGAGATTAAAAACCGGCTGATGACACCAGAATTGCTTTGGGCCATGGGCCGTGTAGGCGGTTGCGATGTGTCACCCGATGCACAGATAATAGTGTATAACGTTAGCTATTACAGTGTGGAGGAAAACAAGAGCCACACCGTGGTTTACACCATCAATGCGGACGGCACAGAGGAGAAGAACCTCACCGAATCGACAAAAAGCGAGTCGGCTGCCAAATGGCTCGAAGACAAAATCACCTACCTCAGCGCCGATGATGAAGGCGTGACACAACTGTGGATGATGAACGCTGACGGCAGCGGCCGAAAACAGCTTTCCAGTGGCGACCGCGACATCGAAGACTATGCCTTCTCGCCCGACGGCAAGCAGGTGCTGGTGATTCACACCGTGAAAAACCCTGTTCAGAACTTCCATCCGCATGCCGACCTGCCGAAGAGCACCGGGCTGGTGGTGGACGAGCAGATGTTCCAGCATTGGGATGAATATACAGATAACATTCCACACCCATATCTTTATAAGTTCAACGGCAGCGAACTGGTTTCCGATCCGGTGGACTTGCTCGAAGGAGAGCCGTTCGAGAGTCCGCTCCGTCCGTTCGGAGGCATCGAGCAGCTGGCATGGAGCCCCGACTCCAAGCAGATTCTCTACACCTGCCGGAAAAAGACAGGTCGCGAATATGCGGTTAGCACCGATTCCGACATCTTCCTGTATGATATCGAGAGCGGGAAGACCACCATCGAGCAGCTGGCATGGAGCCCCGACTCCAAGCAGATTCTCTACACCTGCCGGAAAAAGACAGGTCGCGAATATGCGGTTAGCACCGATTCCGACATCTTCCTGTATGATATCGAGAGCGGGAAGACCACTAACCTCTGCAAGCCTGCCGACTACCAGGCGCCGGAGTACGACTACAGCAAGTCACTCCAGCAGCAGGCAGTCAACCAGCAGAACACCGACGGGCAGGACCTCAACCTGGGTTACGACATCAACCCGTCGTTCTCTCCCGACGGCAAGTATATCACATGGCTGAGCATGGAGCGCGACGGCTATGAGAGCGATATCAACCGTCTCTGCGTCTATGAGGTGGCCACAGGCAAGAAAACCTATGTGACAGAAAGTTTTGAGAGCGGCGTGGACGACTATTGCTGGGCATCCGACTCCAAGTCACTTTATTTTATCGGTGTATGGCATGGCATCACCATGGTTTACAGCACCAATCTCGACGGCGAGGTGAAGCAGCTCACCGACAGCCAGCACGACTACACGTCGGTGGCACTCTGTGGCGACCAGCTGCTGTGCGGACGTCAGTCGATGAAAGAGGCGAAAGAGTTCTTCCTCGTCAATCCTAAAGACGGCAAAGCCACTCAGGTGACCCATGAGAACCAGTACTTTGTCGATAACCTCGACTGGGGCGATGTGGAGCCGCGCTGGTCGAAGAGCGTTGACGGCAAAGACATCCTCTCTTGGATTATCCTCCCTCCTAATTTCGACAAGACAAAGAAATACCCTACCCTCCTCTTCTGTGAGGGCGGACCTCAGAGTCCGGTCAGCCAGTTCTGGAGCTACCGCTGGAATATGCAGATTATGGCAGCCAACGGATATGTGGTGGTGGCCCCTAACCGCCGCGGTCTGCCTGGCTTCGGCAAAGAGTGGCTGGAGGAAATCAGCACCAACTATACGGGTCGCTGCATGGACGACTACAAGAGCGCTATCGACGACGCTGTAGCCAACTTGCCGTATGTCGATAAAGACCGTCTTGGATGTATCGGTGCTAGCTTCGGCGGTTTCAGCGTCTATTGGCTTGCCGGTAATCATGATGGCCGGTTCAAGTGCTTCATCGCCCACGACGGTATCTACAATCTGGAGCAGCAGTATGTGGAGACTGAGGAGGCCTGGTTCACCAACTGGGACCTCGGCGGCGCACCATGGCACAAGGACGACCCTGTCATCCAGCGCACCTACCAGAATTCCCCACATAAGTTTGTTGACAAATGGGATGCGCCAATCCTTTGCATCCACGGACAGCTCGACTACCGCATCCTGTTCTCACAGGCCATCGCAGCCTTCAACGCGGCCCGATACCGCGGTGTGCCGGCCAAGCTCCTGCTCTTCCCGAACGAGAATCACTGGGTGCTCAAACCTCAGAATGGTATCCTCTGGCAGCGCACCTTCTTCGGATGGTTGAATCAGTGGCTGAAAAGCGGAGAGCGGAGAGGAGAGAGTAAAGAGTAGAAAATACATTATCTATTAATATCATAAATTATGACAGAAGCAATTCAACAAAAACTCAACGACAAGACATGGGCCAGATGGACTGCCCTCGTGCTAGTCGCCAGCATGATGTTCTTCGCCTATATGTTCGTAGATGTCATGTCGCCTCTGCAGGCATTGATTGAACAGGAACGCGGATGGACTCCAGATGTTTTCGGCACCTACGCCGCATCGGAGTATATCCTCAACGTGTTTGGTTTCCTTATCATCGCCGGTATCATCCTCGACAAATGCGGTATCCGGTTCACCGGAGTGCTCTCTGCCTCGATGATGTTCATCGGTGCATGTATCAAGTATGTAGGTATCACCGACTGGTTTCAGACAACCGGTTTCGCCGAGTGGCTCAACTCTTGGTGGACCACGATGCCGGCCAGCGCAAAGATGGCAGCATTCGGATTTATGATCTTCGGATGTGGATGCGAGATGGCCGGTACCACTGTCAGCAAAGCGATTGCCAAGTGGTTCAAGGGAAAAGAGATGGCGCTTGCCATGGGACTTGAGATGGCCATTGCCCGCGTGGGTGTGTTCGCTATCTTCTCCATCTCCCCTATCATTGCGTCGAAGATGGGTTCAGTGGTGGCGCCACTCGGTTTCTGTACCGTGCTGCTGCTTATCGGACTGATCACCTACACAGTCTTCACCTTTATGGACAAGAAACTCGACAAGCAGAACGGTGTGACAGAGATGGAACACGACCCTGAGGACGAGTTCAAAGTGAGCGACATCGGCGCCATCTTCTCAAGTAAGGTGTTCTGGGTGGTAGCCCTGTTGTGCGTGCTGTATTACTCTGCCATCTTCCCGTTCCAGCGTTATGGAGCAAATATGCTGCAGTGCAACCTCGACGGTATCAGCGCTGAGGCCGCAGCCAATATCTTCCGCTGGTTCCCGATCGGTGCAGCTATCATCACTCCGTTCCTCGGCAGTTTTCTTGACCACAAAGGAAAGGGTGCGACCATGCTGATGTGGGGCGCGCTGCTGCTCATCTGCTGCCATCTCATCTTCGCATTCGTATTGCCAGGGACAAAGAGCCCGCTGCTCGCCTACTCCACCATCGTGCTGCTCGGTATCTCCTTCGCACTCGTTCCTGCCGCCCTGTGGCCAAGCGTGCCGAAGATTATCGACGAGAAAGTGTTGGGAAGTGCCTACTGTCTGATTTTCTGGGTTCAGAACATTGGCCTCTGCTTCGTTCCGATGCTCATCGGCAGCCTTCTGGCATCGACCAACGCCGATAATCCTGCTGTGATTGCGGCGAAGGCAGCGAACGAGGACTTCATCCCTTACAACTACACCGTTCCGCTTGTGGTATTTGCCTGCTTTGGTGTGTTGGCTCTCTTCTTCGCCATCTACCTGAAGATGCTCGACCGCAAGAACCACCTCGGACTTGAGGAACCGAACATAAAGAAGTAAGAGGTGAGAGATAAGAAAAATCATTTACTAAAAACAAAAATAAAACACTATGTTTGAAGGACAACCTAAAGGGCTTTATGCTCTGGCATTGGCCAACACAGGCGAACGTTTCGGCTACTACACGATGATTGCCGTGTTCGTCTTGTTCCTGCGCGCAAACTTCACGTTTCTTGACGCAGGATGGGCTGGAGAGATCTTCAGCGACTTCCTTATGCTCGTTTATTTCCTCCCTATCGTCGGCGGCTTCATGGCCGACAAGTTCGGCTATGGGAAGATGGTGACCATCGGTATCATCATCATGTTCCTGGGCTATCTCTTCCTCTCCATTCCTCTGGGTGGTGAGATGACCGCTCTGGTTGTGATGATTGCCGCTCTGGTGCTGATTGCACTCGGAACCGGTCTGTTCAAAGGCAATCTGCAGGTGATGGTCGGCAATCTCTATGAGGATTCCGCCTATGCGGCCAAACGCGACGCCGGATTCTCCATCTTCTATATGGCCATCAACATCGGCGCACTCTTTGCTCCAACCGCAGCCATCAAAATCATGGAATGGGGACAGAAGAGCCTCGGCATGTCGGTAAACGACTCTTATCATCTTGCCTTCGCTGTGGCATGTGCATCCCTCATCCTCTCCATCGCCATCTACTATGTGTTCCGCAGCACTTTCCGCCATACAGAAGGACAGAAGAGTTCAGTGAAGAGCGAAGAGCAGGAAGCAGCGCCTGAGCTGTCGAAGGAAGAGACTAAGCAGCGTATCATAGCACTCTGCCTCGTGTATGCTGTGGTGATTTTCTTCTGGATGGCATTCCATCAGAACGGCCTGTCGCTCACCTACTTTGCTGATGAGTTCACGGAGAAGAGCGCCAGCGGTGTACACACCCTGCCGTTCGACGTATGGAATCTCGTGGCCATCATCTTCCTGGTGTATGCCATGTTTGCGGTATTCCAGAGCAAGACCTCAAAAGCCAAAATAATTGCAGGCATCGTGGCAGGATGTGCCATCGCTTTCCTGATCTATCAATATTCAGTAGCCACTGGCACTGTTGACATTAATGCTCCGATTTTCCAGCAATTCAACCCGTTCTATGTGGTGGCCCTCACTCCTGTGTCGATGGCCATCTTCAGCAGCCTCGCCAACAAAGGGAAGGAGCCTTCTGCTCCACGCAAGATTGCATACGGTATGCTTGTGGCTGCTATCGCATTCGTCCTGATGATTTTCGCAAGCCAGGGTCTGCAGACTCCGAAAGAGCAGGCTGCCGCCATGGGTCCGTTGGCTTCCCCTTACTGGTTGATCAGCGTCTATCTCGTACTGACATTCGGTGAGTTGCTACTCTCTCCTATGGGTATCTCCTTCGTATCGAAAGTGGCTCCTCCAAAATATAAGGGTTTGATGATGGGTGGCTGGTTCGTAGCAACTGCCATCGGCAATAAACTTGTGGCAGTCAGCGGTTACCTCTGGGGCGACCTTCCGCTCTGGGTGGTATGGACTGTGTTCATTGCCCTCTGCCTGCTCTCCGCACTCTTCATGTTCGCCATGATGAAGCGTCTGGAGAAGGTAGCATAAGGCTTTTTTTCGCATTTTTATGATTAAAAAAGAATCACCCGGGTTGAGTGATTCTTTTTTTGTTAAATTTGTATCATGTTACAAATGTGACAATTCGTGTTTCCATTTTATTACTTATATAAAAAAGAAAAGCATTATTTTTGCACATCAAATCATTAACTAATTTTTAGAAAATCGTTAAAATCTTTTATTAGCTAAACTCTTTTTGTTATGAAAAAACTTTTTACACTATTAGCTTTGCTGTTTGTTGGTGTATGCACCACCTACGCACAGGATGAGCAAGATGACGGAGAGGGAGAAGAGGAACAAGGATTCGTCTCTTTCTGGTGTCATGAATGGCGCGACACCTCAGTGGGAGGAACACAGTTTGACGGTCCGGCCAGAATTGTGGAGGACCCGACGAATCCGTCAAACCACTGTGCGACAGTGTATGTCCGTAGTCAGGACGAAGCCATCGCGGCCGAGAACATGATTGCCGACGGTGATCATATCGCCGGATGGGACAGCCAGTTCTTCATCTATTCTGAAACTGCTCTTGAAGAGGGAAAGGAAGTGAAACTGGTGATGCGTGTAATGGCAGATAAGGCATGCTCTGTTGGAACACAGACACACAATCTTCCTGGTGACTACAACCACTGGCAGTGTTTCGGCAATGTTGACTTCACCACCGAATGGAAGAAAGTGGAATACACACTGACTGTATCCGCAGATATGACTCAGTCGGCTAACGGCAAGGAGTTCCACTCCATAGCTTTCAATCTTGCCGACTTCCGCGAGGGCGTGAACGTTTATTTCGACGACGTGAAACTGTATGTGCGCGATCCTGAGCAGACTACGCCACAGGAGCTTGAAGGCTGGTTCAACCTGCTGCCTCAAGGCACCAACACCGACTTCACATTCAGCGGTGGGCAGTTCCACACTTTCACTGGTCGTGACGGTATGGATGGAGTTGACCGTCCTGCACGCCTTATCAACGACCCTATCGACGGAGAACCTGCACTGAACGTGACCTCTGTGGGTTACAACGCAACTAAGACAACAGTAATTATCGACACTGAGACTGGTGAGCCTGCCATCGGTGATGACGGAGAGATTGAGACAGAGGAGACTCCTGTTTGGGTGAAATACGGAGAGGAGCATAACGACACCATCACTAATATCGACAACTGGCAGACCCAGTTCTTCGTGACTGTTCCACATGTATTCTCCACCGGACAGCAGTACAAGCTCGTGATGTGGGCACGTGCCGACAAAGCGGCGACCATTGAGACTCAGGCACATCTTATGCCAGGAAACTACAAGCACTGGGATATGATAGGCCAGCTCAACCTCACAGAGGAATGGCAGGCATTCGTTTTCGGTGACGAGGACTACAATCCAGGTGACATACGCACCATCACTGGTGATCAGAACACTTGTCAGACCATCGCTTTCAACTGTAACGTGTTGAAAGAGGAGAACAACTACTATTTCCGTTTCGACGACTTCAGCTTTAATATTGCTGACGTGACATTGGAAGAGCGTACACTAGGCACTGAGGACATCACCGTGGCTGTTCCTGAGCCAGGAGAGACTCCTGCCTCTACCAGCGTGGACTTCACCAACTGTATGTCTGCTCTTGGCGTCGAACTGATTTCCGACCTGATCGACAACACCTGCCTGTCTGTTCAGCGCAAACCGCTGAAAGCAGATGAGGGTGAGGAAGCTGCGGCAGGATGGAAGAACGTGGTTCCGGGCGGAAACATGGAAGGTGAGGAAGATGGTGAGGAACAAGGCGACGACGAGACGCTGGATGTTCAGTATGAGATCGGCCTCGTTGCTGCCACCGGATTCCCACTCAACTACAAGGGACTGTACGACGATGAGGGTCAGATGGACTTCGAGGTACCTGAAGGCTATACTGCAGACAATGTGGTGTTCAACATCTACAACAACGAAGCGTCTTTCCAGGGCAAGACTGCCGACGGTCTGTTCTTCTTCTTGAACGATGACGGCTGGACCTACCGCTTCAACGTGACCTTCAAGGGTGAATCCGCTGCCGGTAAGCCAGGCGACGTGAATGAGGACGGCAACGTTGACATCAACGACGTGGTGGCAATCATCAACGTGATGGCTGGCACCGCCGACTGGAAGAACGCCAACGTGAACGGTGACGAGCAGGGCGTTGACATCAACGACGTGGTTGCTGTGATCAACATCATGGCAGCTCAGTAACTTTGAGGTTTTAAGCTTTAGATTTACAGGCTTTTACCATCATATTAAAAGAGGTATTCTTGAGGGTGCCTCTTTTTTCTGCCCCCACCTCCATCTCTCGTAACGTAGCCCGTCACCTGTGGGGACTTACTTTATGTATGTCCGCTGTTAGGACTATGAGAAGATGAGAAGAAGAGAATATGAGACGTTTGATTTAGTGAATAGTATTATTAACTCTGATGATGAAAATCTTCTAAAATGTTATAGGTCTAAGGAGTGGAGAAGTTGGAGGAGATGTTACTTTCCAAGGATGATATCGACAAGTGCGGTGACGTCGGCGATGGTGACACTTCCATCATGGTTGACATCACTCACTGACAGTTTCAATATGAGCCTCCGTCAACACACCATAGTTACTTAATCCTATAATAATTGCCGCATAATCTGGCCAAGCCTCATGATAAGCTGAGAGTGCATCATCTGGAACATAATACACTGTTGTCGTATTAAATATACTAGAAGTATAAGGTGCCGAATTATAAAGTTTTACGTAACATGCACCAACTTTATTTGCAAGTTGCTTTATTTTAGAGATTTACGTCTTAAACGATAGAAAAGTGATGACATGCGTTCTATAGAAGGAGGAAATGACGAAGATTTAACGTATTTAACCTTTGTAAACCTCAAAAACGCGTTATTTGTGCAAGTTTTCTCATAGCCACATCAGCATCTGACTTCATAGATATGCTATATTCAGAGTATACTTTTAACTCTATTTTGCCCCAAAAACAATTTAATTTCTATATTTTGGGGCAAAAATATGCTCGATAATCTTTTTTCTCAATAATTGTTTGTACCTTTTCCAGCAAATAATAGATATTAATTGACCTCAATGTCTTTAATCAGAGACCATCATCTAAATTGTTTTGTTTGATGCAAAATAACAAATTTAACTTTTGAAAAACAAAAAATACACCTATTTTTAACTCTCCAGAGTTGAAAATTATCTATAAAATCGTCTCTATAAAGTTAAAAGCAACAAAATCACCCCAAAACCTGCCGATATCTGAAATTTTCTTGCATTCCCTGCATTCCCTGCATTCCAGCATTCTTCAGAAAAATCTACTGCAACTTGTAATTCAGACGGGACTCGGCATCCATGCGGAGGAAGATGAAGAGAAGAATGGTGAATCCGAAGAGGGATGAACCTCCGTAGGAGAAGAACGGGAGCGGGATGCCGATTACCGGAGTAAGTCCGAGCACCATGCCGACATTGATAAAGATATGGAAGATAAAGATGCTCGCCACACAGTAGCCATAGACCCGTCCCGGTTTGTCGGGCTGCCGTTCAGCCATATAAATCAGCCTCCAGATAAAAAGCAGATAGGCAATAAGCAGGAGCGCTGACTGCAGGAAACCACCCTCCTCTCCGATGGTGCAGAAGATGAAGTCCGTCTCCTGCTCCGGCACATAGCGGAGTTTGGTCTGAGTGCCTTTGAGGAATCCTTTTCCTGCAAACCCTCCAGACCCGATGGCAATCTTCGCCTGGTTTACATTGTACTCAGCACCCATCTTGTCTGATTTCTTGCCCAGGAGCACTTCAATTCTCACCCGTTGGTGTGGACTGAGCCGGTTGAGCGCCGAATCACTCAGATAGAAGGAAAGCGCTGAAAGAACAGCAAACACAGCCACAAAGAAGAAACGTGTGATACGGGTGTTGATACCCATATAAATAAGGTAACCGGCCTGTGCTATATTCAGAAGGATGAGTATCCAGGTGAAGTTGAATGGAATCACGAAGGCAGAGAAGAGATAGAGGATGAGGGTGGTGCCGATACCGATGAGCGCCATCCACCGGGCTGTGTTTTTGTCATGACAGACAAAATAAGTAAGACCTGTAGTAAACACCTGTGCCAGCAAAAGAACGGAGAACTCTCCAATACTCACCGGCATATCGGTGATAAGTTCGTCGCCGAATCGGATACCGACCACGAAATAGACGACTGCGGCAAAGAAACAGAACAATACCGTTCCTGTCATACCCTCACGATAGAGCATCAGGAAGAAAGCGAGATAGACAAGCGCCGTACCGGTCTCCCTTTGCAGAATGATGATAGCCATCGGTAAAAGGACCACGGAAGCGGCCCGCCATGCGTCCTTACGTTTTTCGAGTGAGAACCCCAGCTTGTCGAGCAGGTGTCCGAGTGCCAGCGCCACGCTGAATTTGGCAAACTCCGCAGGCTGTATCTTCATGAATCCCAAAGGAATCCACGAGCGGGATCCTTTTGTGTCGGGGGCAATCACCAAAGTAATCAGTAAGATGGCAATAAATGCCCAATAGATGAAGTTGGAATACATCTCGTAAATCCGCTTCTCTATGGCAAGTACGATAGCAGCCGCAAGGAATGCCATACCAATCCACAGCAACTGCTTGCCCGAGTTGCTGTCTAATCCGAAGATGTTGGGTTCGTCGTAGTTGTAGGAGGCTCCACAGATTGTGAACCAGCCCCAGACCACGAAAAAGAGATAGAATCCAACAGTAATCCAATCTAATGACTTGAATATGTTTTTACGGGTGGAGTGTACCATATTTTTTAAGAATTCAGGGAATGCAAAGCTTAGTGTCTCATTTTCTCCCGCATTCGACGGACGATGCGGTCGGCTTCCATTGCCTGATCAAAAATTTCTTTGCGTTTTTGTTTCACAGCATGGTCGTGACGTGATTTCTGAGCATCCTCCTCACGGCGCATCTCAGCTGCTTTTTTTCGTGCCAACTCCGCTTTCTGACGGATTTCAGCCTTTGTACGCGCCTCCTCAATCTTGCGCTTTTCTTCTTCGCTCTTTATCTTTTCCAATTCAGCCTTACGCGCCTTATCGTCTTTCGTCTTGCTGTCCAGTATCTTCGTTTTTTCGCCCATCGCAGTTGATGTGCTGTCAGGATGATGGAACACGCTCTTTTTCTTTGTGGCCGCAGAGTCGGGCTTCGTTTCCTCTTTCTTCGTCTCCTTCTTCATCTCCGGTTTCTGTTTCTGATCAGTATAGCTGATTTTCTTATGCTCGAAACGGTAAGCCATATTCTCACCGGCCTCGGACAGTCCGCCACGCAGATACTGCTCCATCATCAGCGCGCCAATCGGCACGCCGAAGGTGGCGCCCCATTCTCCGTTCTCAACATAGACGCAGATGGCAATCTTAGGGTTGTTCATCGGAGCGAAGCCCATAAAGGCAGAGTGGTCCTGTCCGTGAGGGTTCTGGGCCGTACCGGTCTTTCCACACACCTCATATCCCGGGATATTGGCTCCCACACAGGTTCCTTTCAGCACTGCGCCTCGCATGCCCTGCACCACATAATTATAGTAGCCGGGGTCCACCATCGTATGTTTGAAGGTGGTGAGCGAGTCAGCCACCGTACCGTCCTGAATATCGCGCACCACATGGGGTATCTTGTATTTTCCGTGATTGGCCACGGTGGCGGCCAGGTTGGCAATCTGCACCGGTGTGGCAAGCACCTCACCCTGTCCGATGGATATGGAGATGACTGTGAGCGGGTTCCATTTGCCGTTATAGGCTTTGTCGTAGAACTGTGCGTTAGGGATGAGCCCGCGAGCCTCACTCGGAAGGTCAACACCCAGTTTATAGCCAAATCCCATCGACACCATGTAGTTCTTCCATTTGGTCATGGCGTCGGCGAGAGTCGGATATTGCCTGCGGTTAGAGAACATGTTGTAGAGTCCCCAGCAGAAATAGCCGTTACAGGAAGTGGCTATTGCGCGTGTGAGGTTGATAGGTGACTCATGAGTGTGGCAACCCACTTTCATACTCTGTAACTTGAATCCACGCACACAAGGATAGTATGTATTGGTGGTGATGACATGTTCCTGCAAGAAGGTGAGAGCCTGAGTCGGCTTGAATGTGGAACCCGGCGGATAGGCGCCGAGCATGGCCCGGTTCAACAGCGGGTTCGACTTGTCTTTCATCAGTTCGCCGATATATTTACCACGCTCTTTTCCTTCGAGACGCCGCGGGTCGTATGTTGGCGACGACACCATGCACAGGATCTCTCCAGTAGCTGGCTCGATAGCCACGATGGCTCCCCGCTTGCCGGTCATCAGCCGTTCGCCCAAGGCCTGCAGCTTCACGTCGATGGCGAGTGTTACGTCTTTTCCCGGTTTCGGTTTGATATCGTCCTCACCGTTCTTGTATTTGCCGTGCACCTTTCCACGGGCATCACGCAACTGGATCTGCACACCTTTCTCACCACGCAACTCCTTTTCGTATGACCGCTCCACGCCCTGCTTGCCGATGAAGTCGCCCGGGGAATAATAGTCATCCTCGTCGATATCCTCACGGCTAACCTCACCCACATCACCCAGCACATGAGCCAGGTGCGGGTAGGCATATTTGCGGACCATACGCTGACGGATGGAGAAACCCGGATAGCGTATGAGTTTCTCCTGCAACACGGAATGTTCCTGTTCGGAGAGCTGTCCCACAAAAAGCTGGGCGGTATAGGAGGAATATCCCGGGTTGATGGTACGGTTCTTGATGTCCGTCATCCGCTTCTCAAAGGTTTCGCGCGTAATGCCCAGCGTCTTACAGAACTCCAACGTATCGAGGTTCCTGATGTCACGCGTGGTCACCATGATGTCGTACGCCTGCTGGTTATAGACCAGCAGCTCGCCATTGCGGTCGTAGATATTTCCCCGTGAAGGGTATATGATATTCCGGTAGTAGGCGTTGCTGTCGGCCTTTGTCTTATATTCGTCGCTGAAGAGCTGGAGATTGGCCAGGCGTATGATATATGCGACGACAATCACGAGGATGATGCCGCCGATCACATACTTTCTGTTGTCGAGAATCGTGCCCTTTTCCATATCTTTCCTCCTCCGACAACGGTCAGTCTATATTCAGGTCCTTAGGTATCAGCACATCGGCTATCACAACAAACAGCACAGCCAGCGCCGTCCCGACAAATGTGCCTGTCATCATCAGTTTGAAATGGAGGATTGAGAAGTCTTCCAGGAAATAGAAGATGAGGTGGAAGACAAACATGGTGGAGATGACATAATAGAGGTAGCGGTCAAAACCCATCGACTGGAACGACGGTACAGTCATGTCAACCGATTCACTCGGTGAGAAGAGGTTGAGCAGATAAGGCTGCATCATGCCGAGCAATGTGCAGGTAGCCATTCCTTTTCCCATGTTATTAGTGAAGATATCGAAAAGGAGTCCGATGGCGAATCCCCACACCAACAGGCTCTCCCTTGATGCGCCCCGATGGAATTTCATTGTGAGATAGGCCAATACAAACGGAGTGGCATAGGCAAACACATGGATGTTGTTCGCCAGCAGTAGCTGGAACAACAGAATAGCCACAAGTCGTATAATCCTATGTTTGATAGTTTGGTTCATTTTTTTAAAGAATGCAGAGAATGCAGGGAATGCAGAGAATGCAAAGACAAATGTTTTTTTTAAGAATGCAGGGACGATTGTTATCTATCCAGGATTTCATCCTCTTAAACTTCTTAAACCTCTTAAACTTCTTAAACTATTTAGTGTCGGAGAGCATTGAGTCCACCTTCGCCTCCAATGTTTTACGTTCTTTCCGTGTGTAGTTTTTTATGACCGACACGTTGCGGAGTTTGGAGAAATCCGTGTAGAGCTGCACGGTCAGTGAATAGGAAAGTCCGTCGGCGGAGTCGTTGATTTTGGACACGCGTCCGATCGGGATATGCTCTGGAAAGATGTCGGAAAAGCCGTTGGTCTCCACTTCCATACCCGCTTTAATCTCCGCATGGCGGGGGATATCGTTGAGGTACGACACCTGCGGACTTCCCATCTGCCACTGGAGAGTTCCGAAGTAGTCGGTGGTGTCGAGCCGGCAGCTGACCATCGATTTCTCGTTGACCAGTGGCACAACCATAGAATAATGGGAGGAAGTCTTATAGACTATACCTACCACACCTGATGAACAAACCACTCCGGCCTGCTCTTTCACACCGTCTTTTGAACCGCGGTCGATGGTAAACACGTTGTTCGCTTTGTTGAGTGTGGCATTGACGATGTGCGCACTGACAAAGTCGTAACTTCTCAGGTCGCGGTTCTTCTCCGACAGCAGGTCGATGGTGTTCTCATCCTCTTTGAGTCCCGACCTCAGGTCGTTGAGCCGTTTACGGAGCATCTCGTTCTCATGTTCCAGCCGTTCGTTCTCACTTTTCATTTCAAAGAAGGAGGACACACCGCTGGTGAGACTATACCATGAGCCTGTCACCGCATTAGCTGTGGTGAAATACACGCTCCCCTGGTATCTGTTGAATTTCACAAGAGACACCAAGCTGATAATTTCCAGCAGGATAAAAATCAGCCAGAAACGATATTTAAAATATAATTCGAGAAGATAGCGCATGAAGAGATTATCTCATCAGGAAAGAGAAGTTGTTGACATTCTTAAGTGCGATTCCGGTTCCCTTTGCCACACTGTGCAGTGGATCTTCGGCAATGCGGAACGGCATCTTAATCTTGTCGGACAAGCGCTTGTCGAGACCACGAAGCAGTGCGCCGCCACCAGTAAGCCAGATTCCGTTCTTCACGATATCGGCATAGAGTTCTGGTGGAGTAGCCTCCAGTGCATTGAGCACAGCCGTTTCGATTTTTGCGATTGATTTGTCGATACAATGTGCGATCTCCTGATAGCTGACCGATATCTCCATCGGCAGCGCCGTTATCCTGTTCGGTCCGTGCACCACATAATCCTCAGGCGGGTTGTCGAGCTCAGTCAGGGCTGAGCCTACGTTCACCTTGATACGCTCTGCCATACGCTCCGACACCTTCACATTATGCTGACGGCTCATATATTCCTGAATGTCGAACGTGAACTCGTCGCCGGCCACACGTATGGAGCTGTTGGCCACGATACCACCGAGGGAGATCACGGCAATTTCGGTGGAACCGCCACCGATATCCACCACCATATTACCCTCCGGCGCCTCTACGTCGAGACCGATGCCGATAGCTGCCGCCATCGGTTCAAAAAGCAGATAGACATCCTTGCCGCCTGCATGCTCAGCACTGTCGCGTACGGCACGCAGCTCCACCTCGGTACTGCCCGATGGCACACCGATGACCATACGGAGCGTCTGCTGGAAGAAATGATGATGCATGTTGACCATCTTGATCAGTCCGCGCATCATCTGCTCGCATGCGTTGAAGTCGGCAATCACACCATCTTTCAGCGGACGGCAGGTGAGGATGTTCTCATGGGTCTTCTCATACATCATCTTTGCCTTGCTGCCCACGGCGATCATCTTTTTAGTGTTGCGGTCCATGGCGACCACTGACGGCTCATCGACCACAATCTTACCATTCATGATGATGATGGTGTTGGCGGTGCCGAGGTCCATCGCTATATCTTGGGTTAAGCTGAAAAAACTCATTGTTATATTTTTGATTTACAGATTTACGAATTTCTGGAATATGAAGATTGTTCTTTGATACTTGCATCATAAGTTTTTCCCAATCCCTCATCGAATCAAAAAGCCTAAACTCTAAACGAAACTCTATTTATTGAAATATGCGTGTATGGCGGTGTCGTAGTGCGAACTGGTGGCGAACGCCTCTTTGGCGAACCGGCGGCGCTGCTCCTTCGTGGTGGCTGCTCCCTGCTGTCTGATGATGTCAAGCAACGGCTGATACTGCTGTTTGCTTGGCACAATCACAACGTCATTGAAATTCTTGGCGCCCGCGCGAATCAAGGAAATACCGCCTATGTCGATTTTCTCTATAATCTCAGCCTCGTCGTCGGTGGAAGCCACTGTCTGTTCAAACGGATAGAGATCCACTATCACTAGGTCAATCTCAGGAATCTCATATCTGGCCATCTCCTGCTGGTCGCTTTCCAGTTCTCGACGTCCGAGGATACCACCGAACACCTTCGGATGGAGGGTCTTCACGCGACCGCCGAGAATTGACGGATAAGTTGTCACTTCTTCCACTTTCTGGCAAGGATAGCCGAGCTGTTCAATAAAAGCCTGGGTACCACCGGTGGATAGAAATTTCACACCGTTCTTGTTCAATTCTGCTAACAACTCATCAAGTCCATCCTTATGGAATACCGACACAAGCGCTGTCTTGATCTTCTTCATTTCACTCATAATTCTTACAATATTTATAATTTCTATTTTCCGTTTTTTGTATAAAATTAGTTTACAGCTGGTTGGAAAAATAATTACGCACAAAGGAAGGACTCTTTTGAGTCCACACTCTTTCTAATTTGCAAAGATAATCAATTTAAATGAAATAGAATAGAAAGAAAATGATTTTTTTATTTTTTTAATAATATGTGGACGGATAAAGAAAAATCCTTTGTACGGAATCCATCCGCTGTAGGGGCTTACTTTATGTATGCCCGTTGTCAGGAAGATGAGAAAATGGTGGTTTTAGACATACCGCTTAATGCAATAAGCGAATTTAGACGATTTTCGGTTAATACTGTAAGCGATTATTGGTAATTTTCGCTTAATGGCGTAAGCGATTGTTTTATTATTTGATAAATTCAACAAGTTTTGCTACATTTGCAGTAAGAATCGCAAACACAGTGACTTTAAAAGACACATAACACAATGACATACAATCGAGAAACAAAGGCAGCCGTGGAACTGCTGAAGAAGATGATTGCGATACCGAGTATCAGCCGTCAGGAAGAGCTGGTGGGCGACATCCTGGAGCATTACCTGAAGGAACAAGGATGCGAGGTGCACCGCAAAGGCAATAACCTGTGGGTAACGAGCGACCGGTTCGATAACACAAAGCCCGCCGTTCTGCTCAATGCACATATCGACACGGTCAAGCCGGTGGCTGGATGGGAGCGCGACCCGTTCAAGCCTGTTGTTGAGGATGACCGGCTCTATGGTCTGGGCAGCAACGACTGTGGCGGAGGCCTGGTGTCGCTGCTCCATGTGTTCCTCCGGCTGCGCAGCCGGCGCAATGACCTGGTGTTTCTCGCTTCATGTGAGGAAGAAGTGTCGGGGAAGGACGGCGTCGAGCAGGTGATTCCCATGTTGCCGGAGATCAGTTTTGCCATCGTAGGCGAGCCAACCGGCATGCAGCCGGCTATCGCCGAAAAGGGACTGATGGTGGTGGATGCCGTAGCCTGCGGTAAGGCAGGACATGCAGCCCGCGAGGAAGGGGTCAACGCCATTTATATCGCACTCGACGACATCCGGAAACTGCGTCAGATGGAATTTCCGAAAAAAAGCAGGCTGCTAGGGGAGGTAAAGACCACAGTGACCATCATCGGCGCCGGCACCCAGCATAATGTCATTCCCGATGAATGCCGTTTCACGATTGACGTACGCAGCAATGAGTGCTACAGCAATGAAGAAATCTTCGGCATCCTTCAACAGGAACTGAAAAGCGAGCTGAAAGCCCGTTCGTTCCGTCTCAACTCATCGGGCATCAGTCCTGACCACCCGTTCGTAAGGAAATGCGCTGAGATGGGTATGCAGCCATTCGGATCCCCCACCCTCTCCGACCAGGCACTGATGCCGTGGCCGTCACTCAAACTGGGACCAGGTCAGTCAAGCCGCTCCCACACAGCCGACGAATTCATTCGCCTGGGCGAAATCCAGGAAGCCATGACAACATATTACAGACTTCTTACCTAAACCTTTAAACCTAAAGTTCAAAATTCAAATCCCAAAGTTCAAATCTCAAAGTTCAAATCTCAAAGTTCAAAGTTAAAGTGATTATCAACCGAACGACATTACCAAACGGCCTGCGGGTCGTTCATAGCGAAGACACCACCACACAGATGGTGGCCGTGAACACGCTCTATATGGTCGGCTCACGCAATGAGTCGCCCGACCACACAGGATTTGCCCATCTCTTCGAACACCTCATGTTCGGGGGGTCAGTCAACATACCTGATTACGACAAGCCGTTGCAGGAGGCATGCGGAGAGAACAATGCGTTCACCGACACAGACTTCACAAACTATTACATTTCCATTCCGGCTGCAAACATCGAGACTGCTTTCTGGCTGGAGAGCGACCGTATGCTGTCGTTGGCGTTCACTCCCGAGTCGCTCGAGGTTCAGCGCAAAGTGGTGATGGAGGAATTCAAACAGAACTACCTCAACCAGCCTTACGGCGACCTGGGACACCTGCTATTTTCCCTGATTTACAAGGTGCATCCCTACCGTTGGCCAACTATCGGATTGAAACTCAACCATATCGCAGATGCCACGATGGAAGAGGTGAAAGCATTTTTCCATCGTTTCTACCGTCCCGACAATGCCATCATCAGCGTGTCGGGCAATATCACATGGGAGAAGACGATGTCGCTGATCAGCAAATGGTATGGAGACATCCCGAAAGGGACGGCAGACATGATGAAAGACCGCATCCCCCAGGAGCCGCCTCAGCTGCGCCAACGTCGCAAGACGGTGCGGCGGGATGTGCCGAACTCCCTGCTGGTCATGTCGTTCAACATTCCGAATCCCACACACCCCGACTTCCGTGTTTGCGACATGCTCAGCGACGTGCTGGCAAACGGCAAGTCGAGCCGGATGGTGAAAAAGTTGGTGGATGAGAAAAAACTCTTTGTCTCGATAGACGCGTCTGTGTTAGGCCGTATCGACAACGGTCTGCTGATTATCGAAGGCGTGCTGCCCGAAGGAGCAAACGTGGATGTGTGTGAGGTGGCAATTTGGGAACAGTTAGACTTGCTCCGCCATGAGCTGGTGGACGACCAGGAGTTGCAGAAGCTGAAAAACAAGTTTGAGTCGAACCACTACCTGCAGAACGTGAATTACCTGCAGCGGGCACAGATGATGGCGTTCTACGAGGCATACGGCGATGCGAACCTCATCAACCAGGAGGTGGAGAAATACTGCTCCATCGATGCGGCGTCACTCCGCAAGGTGTGCCGGAAATATATCACGAAGAAAAACTCTTCCGTGCTGAGATATTTGAAGTAAGTTGCTATTTCAAACATTATGATTCCTTTTTTGCTCTTTTCACAATAATATTGGGAAAAATGCGTTATAAATAATGTCTGTAACAGATTTGTGGCTGAAGAGAGTTGCCACTTAGATAAATAGAAAAGGAATTGAAGACGAAAAGACTCTTATATTTATTGCTTGTCATGTTCAGTATAAGCGCCATTGCCGGAATTGGCAATAGCGCACTTTTTTCGTCTTCGAACCTCTTAACCAGAAAAGTAGAGAGCACCAGAAAAAACACAGTAAAGAAGAGCCTTTTCAAAGAGTCCAACCGGCAGGCACTCAAAACATTAGACAAGATTAAGGGGCTTAATCTGCTGGAAGCAGACGCGTCCGTGCCTGTCGATACCAACCCGAAACGGAAAGTGCGCCAGAGCGACTACTCACGTGACGAACGTCCAGACGACTATCCGTTCGACCTGGCCGACCCCGACAACCTGAAACCTGAAGTGGGCGAATACGACGAGAAGAGCGGTATGTATAAGGTGGGCTCAAAGCTGGGTGACAATTTCCTCAGCGCTCCATACTTAATGACCCCGGAGGAATATACCCGCTGGACAGAACGCGAGTCAATGCGTAAATATTTCCGCGACAGAAACGACTCTTTGTTCGTAAGAAAAGGAAAGGAGAAGTTCGACTTTACCAACATGCATTTCGACCTCGGACCTGCCGAGAAGATATTCGGACCGGGCGGTGTACAACTGAAGACCCAGGGATCAGCAGAGCTGAAATTCGGTTACGGCTATAAATTCACCGACAACCCGTCGCTTTCCGAACGTAACCGTAAGACCACCAGTTTTGACTTCGACGAGAAAGTAAATCTGTCGATGAATGCGAAGATCGGTGACAAGATGAGTTTCAATCTCAACTACAACACCAGTGCCACCTTTGATTTCGACTCCAAGAATCTGAAGCTGCAATATGAAGGCAAAGAAGACGAGATTGTGAAGCTGATTGAGGCAGGTAATATCACGTTCCCTTCCAACAACAGGCTCGTGCAAGGAAGTTCTTCCCTGTTTGGTATCCGCACCGACCTGCAGTTCGGAAAGCTCAACCTGCAGATGGCCGTAAGCCAGAAGAAATCGAAATCCAAGTCCGTATCCTCCAGAGGCGGCGCACAGCTCACACCGTTCGACCTCGAGGCCTACGACTACGATGAGAACCGTCACTTCTTCCTCTCCCATTACTTCCGGAACACCTACGACAAGGCTTGTTCCAACCTGCCGAACATCACGTCGGGAGTGACCATCAACCGTGTGGAGATTTGGGTGACCAACACTACGGGTCAGACACAGAACACACGTAACATCATCGGACTGGTGGACCTCGGTGAGCACGACCGCATCAGCAACACACGCTGGGTCGCAAGCGGCAGCAATGTGCCGGGCAACAATTCCAACACCCTGTATGCGCAGCTGGTGAACAACTACCCCGAATGCCGTATCTCCGACCAGACCAGCACCGTGCTCGACGCATTCATGACAGGTGGTGTGGACTATGAGAAGGTGGAGAATGCGCGACTGCTCAACAGCTCTGAATACACACTAAACATATATTTGGGTTATGTGTCGCTGAAATCCACCCTACAGCCCAACCAGGTTCTTGCCATCGCCTATGAATATACATACGGAGGTCAGACCTATCAGGTGGGTGAGTTCTCCGCCGACATCAAGGACAGCGACCAGGCTCTGTTCGTGAAGTTGCTGAAGAACACCAGCAACTCGCCGAAAATGGGCAACTGGGACCTGATGATGAAGAACGTCTATGCACTCGGTGCCATGCAGGTGCAGCGCGACAAGTTCAAACTCGACATCAAGTATTACAGCGACAACAACGGTACCTATCTGAGCTACATACCGGAAGAGGCATTCAAGAACACCATCCTGCTGAGGATGATGAACCTTGACCGACTCGACGACAACAATAAGCTGAACCCGAACGGTAAGTTCGACTTCGTGGAGGGCTACACCATCGACACCTCCTCCGGACGAATCATATTCCCGGTGGTGGAACCGTTCGGAGACTGGCTGCGCTCGAAACTGGGTGACGCATACGCCGACAAATACTGCTACGACGAACTCTACGACTCCACGAAAGTGGTAGCCAAACAAGTGTCGGAGAAAAACAAGTTCTCTTTCTCCGGAGAGTTCAAGGCCACATCAGGCAGTGAGATTAACCTCGGTTCGATGAATATTCCTCAAGGTTCAGTGGTGGTGACCGCAGGAGGTGTGACACTGGTGGAAGGCACCGACTACAGCGTGGACTACAGCTCCGGCCGTGTGACCATCCTCAACCAGAGTATCCTGGATGCCGGAACGAATGTGAATGTGAGTCTGGAAAGCCAGTCGGAGTACTCCACGATGCGCAAGACGATGATGGGCTTGAACTGGAGCTACGACTTCACGAAGAACTTCCAGATCGGCGGTACGTTCATGCGTGTGCACGAGAAGCCGCTCACCTCAAAGGTGGCAATGGGCGCCGAGCCTCTGAACAACACCATCTGGGGACTCAACATGAACTGGAAGACCCAGTCGCAGTGGTTAACCAACCTTATCGACCGCATCCCGCTAATCAATGTGACGCAGCCGTCGTCCATCTCCTTCTCCGGAGAATTTGCCCAGCTGATTGCCGGACAACCTACCAACGTGCAGGGTTCTGCCTCCTATCTCGACGACTTCGAATCGACGAAGAATGGTATCGACGTGAGCACCCCATCGCAGTGGATGCTCTCATCCACCCCTGCCAACCTCACTTACGGCACTCTCACCAACGACATCCGCTACGGTTATAACCGCTCGTTGCTAGCATGGTATAATATCGACCCGCTCTTCACACGCCGCAGCTCATCACTCACACCGGGACATATCAAAGGTGACCTCAACCAGTTGTCGAACCACTATGTGAGAGAGGTGTTCGTGAGAGAGGTCTATCCGAACCGTGATACCAACCAGGGAGAGAGCAACACCCTCTCCATCCTCAACCTCGCATACTATCCTAATGAGCGAGGACCATACAACCTCGACACCGACGTCGACGCCAACGGTAAGCTTAACGACCCGAAGAAACGCTGGGGTGGTATGATGCGTAAGATCGACACGAGCGACTTTGAGACTTCCAACGTGCAGTATATCGAGTTCTGGCTGCTCGACCCGTTCATCTATACCGGTTCCGACAGCAAATACGGAGGCGATTTCTATATCAACCTCGGCGACGTGAGCGAGGACGTGCTCAAAGACGGTAAGAAATACTATGAGAGCGGTATGCCGGTGGGGGCATCCGGCAACTATACAGAAACCACCTGGGGACGCGTGCCTACGGAAAAGAGCGTGGTTTATTCCTTCTCCACTGAGAGCGGAGCACGTCAGCGGCAAGATATCGGTCTGAACGGTCTGACCAGCGCAGAGGAACGTGAATGGGGTGTTTATCAGAGCTACCTGAACGATATGCGCGGAAAGGTGTCGGCCGAAGTGTTCGACTCCCTCTATGAAGACCCTGCCGGTGATGACTACCACTACTTCAGAGGCAGTGACTTCGACGCCAACCAGACACCGATTCTTGAGCGTTACAAGCATATCAACGGAACTGAGGGCAACTCTCCGAACTCCAGTGAGAGCGGTGAGAGCTACAGCACCGCCTATAAGACCACCCCTGACGTGGAGGACAGCAACCAGGACTATACGATGAATGAATATGAGAACTTCTTCCAATATAAGGTGAGCATCCGTCCGGAAGATATGCACATCGGAAGAAACTTCATCGTTGATGAGCGCCGCACCACCGTGAAACTGCGTAACGGCAACAGCGAGGAAGCCACCTGGTATCAGTTCCGCATCCCTGTTGACGAATATGAGTCGAAAGTGGGTAGTATCAACGACTTCTCAAGCATCCGGTTCATGCGTATGTACCTCACAGGATTCGAGGAGCCGATTGTGATGCGATTCGCATCCCTCGACCTCGTGCGCGGTGAATGGCGTAACTACAGCCAGACACTCTTCACCGGCAACAAGCCGAGCGTGACCGGTCTGCTCCACACCTCCGCCGTGAATATTGAGGAAAACAACGACAAGACACCTGTGAACTACGTGCTGCCCCCTGGTGTGTCGCGTATCCAGGACCCGTCGCAGCCACAGCTCACCCAGGAGAACGAGCAGGCACTCGTGATCGAGGTGGAGAATCTTGCTTCGGGAGATGCCCGTGCCGTGTATAAGACTTCCACGCTCGACCTGCGCAAGTACAAACACCTCCAGATGTTCGTGCATGCCAATGCCCTCGAGGGAGACACTCAGTTGCAGGACAACCAGATGAGCGTATTCATCCGCTTGGGTTCCGACAGCAAGAGCAACTACTACGAATATGAGATTCCGCTCGTGCTCACTCCCGCAGGTCGCTATGACACCTACTCCACCCAAGGCTGTCGCGCAGTATGGCCTGAAGAGAACATGCTCGACATCGATTTCGACGTACTCACTAATGCCAAACACCAGCGCAACAAGATGCGCGCGCAGGGTGAGGCCTCATATACAGATCTTTTCAGTGTGTATGACGAAAGCCGGCCGAACAACAAGATCAGCGTGATGGGTAACCCGTCAATCGGTGAGATCAAGACGATGATGATTGGTGTGCGAAACAACAGCAAGCAGACCAACAGCGTGGAGGTATGGGTGAACGAGCTACGTATGAAAGGTTACAACAACGACGGCGGATGGGCAGCCCAGGGAAATCTGAACGTACAGCTGAGCGACCTTGCCAGCGTGAACCTCACCGGACATACGGAGACTGCCGGATTCGGAGGTCTGGAACAGGGTGTGAGCGAACGTAACGATGAAAACCTCTACGAATGGAGCATCACCACCCAGTGGGAACTCGGCAAACTGTTCCCGGAAAGCTGGAAGATGACTCTCCCACTCTACTATTCATATTCCTACCGTAAGATATCGCCGAAATACAATCCGTTCGACACCGACATGCTGCTGAAAGACGCGCTCGACGAACTGGAAGGATTTGAACGCGACTCACTCTCGTCCATCACGGAGACCATCACCAAGAACCGCAACTTCTCGCTCAGCAACTGGAAGTCGAACTACCAGAGCCGAATACCGATGCCATGGGATCCGGCCAACTTCTCGTTCAGCTACTCACACAGCAAGCGCGACATCACAGGTGAGACAATCGTCTATGAGATCAGTGAAGACTGGAAAGCCAACATGGCCTACAGTTATACACCGAAATACCAGACCTGGGAGCCGTTCAAAGACCTGAAAGGCAAGTCGAAATGGCTCGACATCATCAAGGCACAGAACCTCAACTACCTGCCACAGAGCATCGCGTTCAACACCAGCATCACACGTAACTACTACGAGCTGCAGGAGCGGGATATCGACGCGGGCACACAGTTGCCGGTCACCTTCTCCGAACAGTTCCTGTGGAACCGTGACTTCACGATGCGATGGGACATCTTCAAGTCGCTCCGCCTCTCCTACACCTCTGCCACTCATGCAGAGATTGAGGAGCCATACACGGTAATCAACAAGAGCCTCTACCCTACAGAGTATGAGGCGTGGAAAGACTCTGTCCGCCACAGTATCGCCACCTTCGGACGTCCGCTCACCTATGCCGGCTCATTCCAGGGCTCTTACAAACTGCCGCTCGACAAGATTCCGTTGCTCGACTGGCTGAGTGCCGACGGCAGTTATAATGCCGACTACGGATGGGTACGCGGAACAGAGCTGGAAGACGGCACGTCGCTCGGACACACGGTGAGAACCCAGCGAACTGTCAATATCAATGGTAAGATCGATTTCACCACCTTATATAAGAAAATACCGTTCCTGGCTTCGGCAGAGCAGAAGTTCTCCGGTTCGTCACGCAATACAGCCAACAAGAAACCGGCAGCCACGAACACAAGAAACAATGCCAACGCCAGAAACGCCAATGCGAATAACAAAAATCAAGATCAGAACGCAACTGACAAGAAGAGTAAGTCGTTCTCCAAGAAAATCACGCTGAACGACTCTACGAATGTGGAGGTGAAGCATGGTCAGAACAGCAAGCGTATCGAGGTGAGGGGAAAAGACGACAAGGGAAAGACCTACAAGCTGAAATACAAGAAAGTGGACGCCAACACCATTCTCGTGAAGAACCGCGACTCGGTGGACGTGACTGTATTCGTGACCGCCAAGCCGAAGCTCGACGAGAAAGCCTGGTATAAGGCAGCTCAGGTGGTGACCAGAGGCCTGATGGTGGTGCGCAATGCCAACATTGCCTACAAAAACACCTATGCCATGACCCTTCCGGGCTTCCGCACAGAGGTGGGCGATATGTTCGGCCAGAAGAGTGTGAACGGTATGCTCTCCCCAGGACTCGACTTTGCCTTCGGCGCCATCGGCGACGGATATCTCGACAAGGCGGATCAGCGCGGATGGCTGATGCAGAACGACTCCAACATCACCACCCCTGCCACCACCAATGCGATGGAAGACCTCCAGATAAAGGTGTTGCTCGAACCGTTCCGCGACTTCAAGATTGACCTGAGCGCCTCACGCAACGAAACCAAGTCGCGCAGCATCCAGTTCATGTACAGCGGCATGCCACGTACACAGACTGGTAGCTTCAACCAGACCACCATCACCCTGAAGTCGGCGTTCGGCGGCTTCGGCAACATCAACAACAACTACCACTCCAAGTATTTCGACAAGTTCGTCAGCAACCTCGACATCATGCAGGCACGAGTGGAAAAACTATATGAGGACGCCACCTATCCTGCCGGTTCGGGCGACCTCGAAGGTGAGACCTTCAACCCGGAGAACGGCGGTGTGGATAAATATTCTGCCGACGTGATGGTGCCGGCCTTCCTGGCTGCCTACAGTGGTGGAGACGCAAAGAAGTATCCGCTGAATATCTTCCCTAAGCTGTCGCGTCTGTTGCCAGAATGGCGCATCACCTACAGCGGACTCGCACGCCTGCCGTGGTTCTCAGAACGTTTCAAGAGCTTCAACCTCAACCATGCCTATAAGAGCGTTTACACAGTGGGAGCTTACAACTCCTACACCAACTTCCTTTCGTTCATCGGCGACATGGGCTTTATCTCCGATGTGACCACAGGCAACCCGATTCCAAGCAGTATGTTCAACGTGCAGACCGTAAGCATCAACGAAACCTTCTCGCCACTGCTCGGTCTCGACATGACATTCAACAACGGACTGACAGCCAAGGCGCAGTTCAACAAAACCCGCGTGCTCAACCTGTCGATGACTTCCGTTGCACTTACTGAAACCTATTCCGACGACATCGTCGTCGGCTTCGGATATAAGATCAAGGACATCAACCTCTTCGGTGCAAAGAACATCCAGAATCCTCAGAGTGCGAAGAAAAAGAAGGGGAAAAAGGGCAAGAACGAAGAAGAGACAGCCCAGACCAGCAATAACAGCCGTAATGCGAACACCAGAGGGCAGGTGAGCCACGACCTCAACCTCCGTCTCGACTTCTCTTACCGCATGCAGAATGCGCTGAACCGAAACATACAGACGCTCGTCACCACTGCTACCAGCGGAGCCACAGCCTACAAGATTTCACTGATGGCCGACTACACCTTCTCCAGAATGCTGACAATGAGCGGTTTCCTCGACTGGAATAAGAACGTGCCGCTGGTTTCCACTTCGTCTTACCCAACCACAAACGCCGACTTCGGCATCAGCCTGAAATTCTCGTTAACCAGATAAGCGACACGCATCGCCGCGATGTCTCATTTTCCATGACCACTAAGGAGAAAATACAGTCCGTCATCACACATCACGACTGGGAACGGCTTCCTGTCGTGTTGCGTAATATGTCGAACAGCGAGTTCCGGCGCTGCGAGACCATCGTGAGGACTGAAATCCTGCCTCTGCTTGATAATGACCAGTTTTGGGAGGCTTTCCGCCATTTTGTGGCATTCCGCCCACAAGCGTTTCTGACTGGTATCACCGTCATCGGACATCTGTCGGAAGAAGGCACACTGGACTACAGCAATGAGCATGTGGCCGACCTGAGCACACGACTGTCAGCGGCACAAAAGAAAAAAATGCTGAATATGGCTATTCCGCTTCTGACGAATGAAAAACACATAGAGGACATGTTAAAGGCTTTTCAGGTAAACGCCCCGCAAGCCATGGTGTCGGTGCTAATCACCCACACTTCTCCCCTCACCTATTATATATTGTTCAAGACGTTGCACAACATGCCCGACAACCATGATCTCTGTCTGCGCTGCTGCCGTTTTATCCTCAACAAAGGTGATGACCTTTCGTTCAATATGGCAAGCATCCTCCGTGAACATTTCGGGCTCCATGAAATTCAAAGCCAGTTCTCCCTCTCCATCCAGCACTACGAACTGAGTTATATAGTCTCGTCCTTCGAAAACTTCAGATATGTTCTCGAAGGACGAAGGCCAAAAATACTTTGAACTTTGAACTTTGAGATTTGAACTTTAAAATCAGCCTATTCTCCGCTCTCACCTCTCACCTCTCACCTCTCACCTCACCCATGCTTCCGGATTGAGGCGTGAGGAGTCTTTGCGGAGCTGGAACTGCAGCACGTGGTTGCCGTTCTCGTCGGCTCCAACTGTTCCGATTCCCTGCCCGGTAGAAACGGTGGTACCGTTCGACACAGCCACAGATGAGAGTCCGGAATAAACTGAGATATATCTTCCGTGGCGAATCATCACGATATACCTGCCGGCATACTGGAATACAGATGACACGGTTCCGTTAAACACCGCCTTTGCCTGACATCCGGGAGCGCCCTTGATGTCAATGCCCTTGTTGTCGAGTGTCACATTCGATGCGCCTGACACCGTATATTTTCCATAATGACCCACGATGGAGCCACCGGAAACAGGTAACTGCAGATGTCCCTTGTTCGCTTCAAACTGTGCGGAGAGCTGATCGTTGGCGCCTGAAGATACTGAGGATTTCGATGCGTCACGCTCCATCTTTGCAGCGCGTTCTGTGGTCTTGTCGGCTTCTTTGGCTTTCTCTTTGGCGGCCTTGGCTTCTGCCTCCGCCTTCTTCTTAGCGGCCTCTTCGGCGGCCTTAGCCGCTGCCTCACGACGTTTGGCCTCTGCCTCTCGGGCACGGGCCTCTTCTGCTGCCTTGCGTGCTTCAGCGGCCTTACGCTCCGCTTCTGCCTTCTCAGCATCGCTCCTCGCCTTCCGGGCGGCGGCCTCTGCCCTCTTCCTCTCGTCTTCAGCCTTCTTCCGGGCTTCTGCCGCCTTCTTGGCAGTCAAAGCATCCTGTTCTGCCTTACGACGTTTGGCCTCAGCTTCAGCTTTGGCTTTAGCCTGTGCCGCGGCGGCGGCCTTGGCGGCAGCAGCCTTGCGTTCTGCCTCTTTCTTTGCCTCAGCGGCTTTGCGCGCCGCTTCAGCGGCAGCTTTGCGGCGCGCCTCCTCTGCAGCGGCTCTGCGCGCAGCCTCTATTTCCTGCTGTATGATACGGTTAATCTGGGCGTCGATGGCAGCCTCCCGCTTCTGGTAGCTGGCTATCTCATCCTTCACTGCAGAGAGGTTGCGGTTGAGATATGCCACTTTCTCCTGACAGTTGGCTTTGGTGGATTCCAGATCCTGACGCTTCTTCTCCAGTTTGGATTTCGACAGGAGCAGCTCATTCTTAGCTTCCAGCAGTTGGTTCTTCGTCTCCATCACCTGCTTCTGTTCCTCTTTTATCTGCATACCTTGAGCCCGCTGATAGGACGAGTAGTCGCGGATATAACGGATACGGCGGAAAAGTTGTGTGAGATTGTCGGCGGCAAAGATAAACATGATTTTCTCCTGTATGGACATGTTGCGCTGAAGGAACGTCATGGCCTTTCCATAGTTTTTCATCTTTATCCGCAGCTGCTTCTCCAGCGTGTCGAGTTTCTGTTCCATGGAGTCGATGTCCACATTGAGCCGGTTAATCTGCTTGTTGAGCGAATCGATGGAGTATTGCTGACGGTTGATACGGTTATTGAGCACAATCACCGAATCCATGTTCGACTTGATGCGCTGCGATATTTTTCCTGCCCGCTGTTGCGATTCCGCTTTAGCCTGCTGCACCTGCGCCTTCTCGTTTCTCAGGTCCGTCTTGCTCTTGTTGCCTGTCTGCTGAACCGGTTTCTGTTGGGCAGATGATTTCTGCTGAGCAGCTTTTTGTTGAGTGCCCTTTGTCTGCTGTGCAGCCGCCTTCTGTTGCGTAGCCTTTTTCTGCTGGGCAAATGTTTTGTCAGCGGTTACGGCTGAGGTCACACAAGCCAATATAAAAAGAAATAAATATTTTCTCATCTGTATGATAGTCTGAAGGATTTGTTTCTGAAGTTATAGCTCTGGTGGAATCAACTGCCAAGCAGCGACCGGAAGATTTTCTCCGGGTCCTGTTTCGTGTATTTATCCGACACCTTCGTACGTGTCTCCCATCCGCTTTTGTCTTTCAGGGAGGAGAGGCCGAAGGTGAGGGACGCATTTTTGTGGCCCATGATGAAAGACATCACCATATTGTGCGGGAACATCACCCCTTTATAGCTGTTGAAGTCGGAGTAGTCGAAAGCGAACTTTGAGTCCGGTTCCTTGTTCGACGAAATCTGGGTCTGTGACAGTCTGCCGTTGGGCTGCTCCGTCCGGAACTGGTATGTGAGGAAGTCATCCACATATTTCAGAAATACATTTCCGTCGCCCCGTGGAGCCTTTCCACCGTCCGATGTGTAGGTGAAGTCCTTTTCCTGACAGGTGGGCTGGGATGGCACGAAAATCTGGTTCCAGAACAGATTCTGCAATGTGTTGAAATCAACGTCGCAACGCTTGAGAAAATCCACCTCATTGTAAGGCACATCGATATACTTCTTATTGATTCTGTCAACCACGAGCATACGCTCCTTGGTGAACTCGATACGTCCCAGTTCTATCATGCCCAGTTTCGGCACGAGCAGCGATATCTGTATGACATCGTCGCGCTTCATCCGCAGAGAACCGGTGGTGCTGATGCTCCTGTCGTCCATCTTAATCTCACAACTGATCTTTGCAGTGAGAATATCCTCTTTCGTCTTGCCCCCATAGACCTTGTTAAAATACTCAGTCTGTGAGAATGGAGCGGCATCCTGTACCACAGCGGAGGAGTCGCCTTCCTTCACCAGCTTCTTCTGACTGCCACAGGAGACAGACAGCAGTCCTGCCGTCAGGCATAAGATGGTAAGAATCCGTATGTTCATATTCAGTTGCATGACTATTCTATATATTTTTTCTTTTTGATTTTCCGTTCAAGTAAAGCAGAGCCTCCTCTCAGCTGACGCGCCCGGTTCCAATAGTCAAGAGCCTTCTGCTTGTAGCCACACTTGAAATAAATGTCACCGGTATGTTCCAGAAGCGTGGCGTCATCCTTGGTCAGTGAGTCGCCCACGAGGGTGAGCACCTCGTCTATATACACCTTTGCCTCGGCATATTTCCCCTGTTGGAAGAGCACCCACGCATAAGTATCTATATAAGTGGGATTCTTCTTCACCAGCTCGATAGCTTTGGCTGACATCTGCTCCGCTTTGTCGAGGTTGCGTTTCTCGAGCGAGAGATAATAGGCATAGTTGTTGAGCACTAATGCCTCGTTAGGCTTATAGAGCAGGCAGGAATCGTAGCACTCAAAAGCCTGCGTGTTGCGTCCCGTCTTATGATAGCAGTCGCCTAAGATGGCGTACATATTGACAATCATATCGATGCTGCTGTCCTCTTCCAGTTTGCCGAGTCCTTTACGTATTGACTCTATCGCATTGTTGAAACGGTTCTTCCGCACGTTCACTACACCCAGATAATAATAGTAAACAGGGTTTTTCGAACCGTATTCCACAGCTGTGTTACAGAGGCGTGCCACCTCGTCGTCGTCATCTGCCTCAATCGCATAGCCAAGCAGCTGGTTGCGTGCGATATCTGCCTCCGGGTCGGTTTCCAGCATCTGATGGAGCACTGGCTTGATGCGGGCTTTATCGGCATTGCTGCTGATGAGATAACGGGCATAGAGTTCCGACATGGCGTTGTTCTCCTGCGATTTCTGGAGAATCTGGTCGAAAAGGGCCATCATCTTGGTGGTGTCATTCACTGCCGATTGGAAGAGATTCTGCGCCGCCAGTCCCTGCATGATACGCAGGCGCGACTCCTCAGGCAGGCTTTCGCTGGTAACGATATTCATCAGGTTTTCCTGATAGAGGGAATCCTGATGGGTAGTCTCGTAATAACGTGCCAGTGACAACAGCAGATTCACATTCGTAGGATCTTCCTTCTGCAGTTTCCGGTATTCCTCAATGGCCTGATCGTAGTTCCCGGCATCCATATAGAGGTCGCCAATCAGCACCTTATAACGCATGTCGTTGGGATATTCATCAGCAAGCTGACGCATGGCGGAGAAAGCCTTCTCCTCATCCTGCATTCGGATATACGTGCGGTATTTCTCTGTCGAGATCTCTTCGTTCTTACCTTCCAGCAGCTCGATGCGGTCGAGTGTCTCAATCACCTTCTGATAATTGCCTGTCTTCTGGTACATCTCTTCCAGCATGAAGAGGATTTCACTGTTGTCGGGATAGCTGGCGCCCATCTCCTCAAGTGCTGTCACGGCCTCCTCTGTCTTGTCCTGGCTGACCAGCAGCTGAACAAGTGCCTGCTTCACCCAGTAATTATCGGGGTCTGCCTCTGATGCGGACTGTAAGGAATGGCGTGCCAGGCTGTCATTACCTTGGAGATGGTAATAGGAAGAGAGGTCATAGTTAGCCCCCACGTGCTCCGGGTCAATATCCAGCACATGCGTGTAGAGCTGATAGGCCTCGGGATGTTTTCCTGAAAGACGAGCCCTGACAGCATCATAATAGAAAATGTCGGCCTTCTGCCTTACCTCATCAGACAAAGTCTTGCCTGTCTGTGCCGACATGCCTGCGGCACAGAGGAAAACCAAAAGCAAACTATGTAGTCTGAATTTCAATGTCTTTATTTACACTCCTGTATGTCCGAATCCTCCGGCTCCGCGTTCTGTCTCATCAAGCGCCTCCACCGGTTTCCACTGCACCTGCTCATGGCGTGCCACCACCATCTGTGCCACCCGTTCCCCGTCGTTGATGACAAACGGCTGGTCGGACAGGTTGATGAGAATCACACACACCTCGCCACGGTAATCAGCGTCGATGGTGCCGGGAGAATTCAGCACCGTCACACCTTTCTTGATAGCCAGTCCGCTCCGTGGCCTGACCTGTGCCTCGTAACCTTGAGGGAGTGAGATAAACAGTCCCGTCGGCACCAGTGCCCGTTGCATAGGATTGAGGACGACAGTCTCGTCGAGATTGGCGCGCAGGTCCATACCGGCAGACAAAACAGTCTCATAAGCCGGCAACGGATGATGCGACTTGTTGATAATTTTCACTTCCATGATCATAACATAAGTTATTCGGTTGCCTTTCGGATATCGTAAGGATTAATTCAACTGCAAATTTAATAATAAAATCTCAATTATTTCAGCATTTCACACCTTTTATGTATTTTTGCAATAAATTAAACGCTATGAACTGGAAAGAATTATTGTCGAACAAACGGCTCGGACAGGAAGACCTTCATTATAAACGGAGGGATGACCGTACCGAATTCCGGCGTGACTACGACCGCCTGATTTTCTCCGCACCTTTCCGCAGGTTGCAAAACAAGACACAGGTGTTTCCGCTGCCAGGCAGCATCTTCGTGCACAACCGTCTGACCCACTCACTCGAAGTGGCGAGCGTAGGCCGCTCATTGGGCGACGACGTAGCCCATCGTCTGCTGACCATCCATCCGGAGCTGGACGACAGCCATGTGAGCGAATGCGGCAGCATCGTGAGCGCCGCTTGTCTGGCGCACGATTTGGGCAACCCGCCTTTCGGCCATTCGGGTGAGAAGTCCATCGCTACTTATTTCAGCGAAGGCAAGGGATTGCAGTATAAGGGGCTGCTGACCGAAGCTGAGTGGAGCGACCTCACTCATTTCGATGGCAATGCCAACGCATTCCGGCTTCTGACCCACCAGTTTAAGGGCCGTCGTGAGGGTGGTTTTGTCATGACATACTCCACTCTCGCCTCCGTCGTGAAATATCCGTTCCCTTCCACGATGGCGGGAAAAAAGCAGAAATTCGGCTTTTTCCAGTCGGAGGAAAGTATCTATAAGAAAATCGCGTCTGATCTGGGTATCCTTCAAGCGGATGAGAACCGGTGGTGCCGGCATCCTCTGGTCTATCTGGTGGAGGCTGCCGACGACATCTGCTATGAGATTATGGACATTGAAGACGCCCATAAGCTGGGTATTCTCAGTACGGCAGAGACAAAATCCTTGCTGATAAGCTATGCGGAAGAAGAGATACATGCCCACATGGAGCGAGTGATGTCGCAGGTGGATGACATCAACGAACAGATAGCCTATCTGCGGTCGTGCGCCATCGGTGTGTTGGAACGTGCCTGCGTCGATATCTTCATAGCCAATGAGGATGCGATTTTGTCCGGCACGTTCGAGGGAAGCCTGATCAAGCATCTGCCCGAGAGACTGAAAGAAGTTTACAAGGAATGTGAAGCTGTGTCCCTGAGCAGAATCTACAAGAACAAGAATGTGTTGGATATTGAGTTGGCTGGTTATAAAATCATATCCCAGCTGATCGGCCTGTTTGTGGAAGCGTCGATGCATCCCGACAAAGCCTATTCGAGGCTGCTGCTCGACCGGGTTTCATCACAATACGATGTGCTGGCGTCCAAACCGTACGATCGTCTGATGGCAGTGGTTGATTTCATCTCCGGCATGACCGATGTCTATGCACTCGACCTCTATCGCAAAATCAACGGAGAGGCGTTGCCGATAACCTGATACTGACATACATATCTTATAACTCAAGTTCCTATTTTCAGCCATTTTGAGCTTTTGGCAACTTCGGTGAGCAAAGACAAAGACTTTTTGCCAGTCAAGAGAGAGAAGATAAAGCATCAAAATGGGGTCAGTTGTACCGATATTGTACCTCGTTTGCTCTACGCCTCTGGAAATCAACGGCGGTTAATAATTCAAT
>FLNU01001232.1_pt1 | contig 36807 bp, 39 predicted proteins | sample 1140361 | NCBI WGS metagenome assembly FLNU01 (sample SAMEA3878206, study PRJEB12797) | bioreactor metagenome | biome: Moose rumen | place: Sweden | collected 2011-10 | reverse complement strand
CCGAAGGTACTGAACTGGAAACGGTTTGGAAGATTAGGTATTCGCCGATTTAAATTTCTTAAGACTTTGGATTTAGGATTAACCTAAGTTCAAAGTCGAATTGTATTAAATGGCGGTCTTGGTGAAGTGGTTAACACGTCGGATTGTGGCTCCGATATGCGTGGGTTCGATTCCCACAGATCGCCCCACAGGGGTATAGTTCAATTGGTAGAGCGACGGTCTCCAAAACCGTAGGTTGTGAGTTCAAGTCTTACTGCCCCTGCCTTAAAAATTAAGCTGTATCGTGTGATACGGCTTTTTTAGTGCAAAAAAATCTTGACTACCCCCCCCCTATGGCGTGCTATAATCAGCTAAATTAATTTGGGGAGGAATTTTTATGAAGAAAATTTTTGTAGCGGCTACCTTAACGGCATTAATGGTTTTCTTGGGCGGACAAAGCGGATTTGCACAAAATATTAACCAATTTGTCCCTCTGACAACCTATGATGAATTTGCGGCTGTTGTTCGCAGTGACATTGATTTTTTGGCGTTAAGGAGCGGACCGTCTGTAAATTATTCAGAAATATTGAGGATTCCGCCGGGCGCAAGAATTACGGTTGTTAGAAGCGGTGCTGAATGGCGGGAAGAAGGCTGGAAAGATTATGACGACAATTTCGTTTCGGTGATATATAACGGCTACAAAGGCTATTCGCATAGAGGCTACATTACAATTCTTCAATACATAAGAGGTCGTGCTTAGACATATAAGGAACTATTAAAATTTTTATTCCCGATTAAAGTCGGGATTTTTTATTGCAATTAAAAAGTTCGCTAAAATTTGTCAACGGCTCAGACTTTTGTCATATTTTGCTAAAATGCTCGTCATAATTAATTAATTTTAATTTTCAAAAAAATTTTTCACGTGATATTGATAAATAGAAATTTTTTCGGTTATAATAAAAGAAATTAACAAGATTATTTAGGATATTAAATTTTTTTAAGGAGGAATTTTTATGAGAGAAATAACTTTTCAACTACAGCGTTTCGCTAAAACTACACAAGGAACAGAGTATGCCGATAAGATAGACATCGATGGCTACATGGTAGTTTATGCTTACGCGGGCGATGACAGCATTTATAATTCCGCTCCAGATGTTACGATAGACGCGGGAGACGGGAACGATATAATGTACGCGTCGAATTTTTCTGCATCTTCAATTAATGGAGGCAACGGAAATGATTATATCGATGCGTCGTATGCTTGGGATGCTACGGTAGACGGCGGCGCGGGTAACGATACGATTATCGGTGATTATTATGAATCAATGATAATTGGCGGTGTCGGTAACGACAAAATCAGCATACAAGGCGACCATCAATATAATACTTATCTTTATTCCGAAGGCGACGGCAATGATACGATTTTCGGCTTTCAACCTAACGATACAATTAAAATCGCAAGTGGCAAATTTACAACCACAAAAAGCGGTTCAGATTTTATTATAAAAGTCGGCAACGGTTCAATCCTTTTAAAAAATGCTGTCGCCAGCTCTTACAGTAAAGTTGTAATTGAAAATTCTAAAGGTCAGATTGTCACCTATAACGATTGGAAATACATGGAGGGGACTTCGGGCGATGATGTTCTAAGCAATACCGCTGATAGTATTTCAGTAAATGGCGGGGCTGGTAACGATTCTATTTACAGTGCCGGAAAATATAATACCGTCATTTGCGGCAACGGCAATGATACCGTCCATTATCATGATAATGATCATTCATATATGGATGGCGGAGACGGAAATGATTTATTTCACAGTGATAGCTATGGCGGAGTCGATTATGCAACAGTTCTCGGCGGTTCGGGTAATGATACCATTAAAGGCTTTTTCGACGATTCTTTTATCAACGGCGGCATTGGCTCAGATGTTATCAGCGTTGCGGGATTTGATAATGCGGTTTATGGCGGAGACGGCGACGATACCATTTTTAATCATTACAATTCTTCAGTTTACGGCGGTGCAGGTAACGATTTTATAAGTTTGTCTAGCGATGATATATTGGTAAATGGCGGAACAGGCGATGATACTATTGATGGAAGAAATGGCTTTGACAATATATATCAATACGAAATGGGCGATGGCGATGATGTAATTCTCAACATAAGCAGATACGATACAATTCAAATTACCGGTGGGAGTTACTCTACCGTTGCAAACGGCGATGATATAATTATAAAAGTCGGCGACGGCTCAATCACCGTGAAAGACGGAAAAAACACCAATTTTAAAATATCTGGAGCGGCAAGCGGAAATGATGTCGTGGGCACCTCCGGCGACGATACCATTTACAACACGATTATGGGCGCGTCCGTTAATGCTATGGACGGCGATGATACTATTTCAAATTCCGGCTACAATTCAACGATTTTGAGCGGCGCAGGTAATGACAGCATTTATAATCATTATGGCGAACAATCCAAACTTTACGGCGGCGCAGGCAACGACACCATTTATAATTATATCAATGACAATGTAACGTTGTACGGCGGAACAGGTAATGATTACATTTATAATTATGCTGGCGATGAAAATTACATTAACGGCGGCGACGGTAAGGATACGATTTACCATGAATCCGCAGGATCATCTACCATTGAAGGCGGCACAGGAAAAGATTATATTTTGTTAGAAGATAGTTACGGCAATACGATAAACGGCGGGGCTGATAATGATACAATAGAAATTAATGGGGCTGAAAATACGGTTATTGGCGGTACAGGCAATGACTATATTATTTTCGACATAAATGAAGAATACGCGCTTTATCGTAGTGAAAATGTAAATGAAGAAGATGAAATGCTTTACTATCAATTGGCAGGCAACTTTTTCCAATATGAAAATGGCGACGGCAAAGATACCATAACCGGATTTGATTCTAACGATACAATTAAAATCGCGAGTGGCAAATTTACAACCACAAAAAGCGGTTCAGATTTTATTATAAATGTCGGCAACGGTTCAATCCTTCTGAAAAATGCTGTTCCTGACAAATACAGTAAAGTTCATATTATAAATTCGTCAGGTAGCGTTGCAGTTTACAATGATTGGAGCATAATGAGCGGGACTTCCGGCAACGATTCTCTGAAAAATATTTCAGATATTGTTACTGTTAAAGGATTAGACGGCGACGATACCATTTACAATATCGGACATTATGTCTATATTGAGGGCGGCAACGGCAATGACAGTATTTATACAGATGATGATTACGGCAATAATTGTGTAACCGTTGACGGCGGCAAAGGTAATGACACGATAGACGGTGATTATTATTACTCTTATATTAATGGCGGTGAGGGCGACGATTATATCATAAGTCCGTCCAGTTATTATACTCAAAATACAATAAATGGCGGAAATGGTAATGACACTATTTTAAATCTGCATGAGGCATCTGCGGATGGTGGTGCAGGAAACGATTATATTCAGCTCGGTCGTTATGGCAAGTATGGAAATGATTACAATGAATCGACAATTAGCGGCGGAGCCGGTGACGATACGATTTACGGTATTACCAATAACGGCTATGGTGTCATTTATCAGTACAAAAACGGTGACGGCAACGACATCATTTACAATTACAATTCTTCGGACACGCTTCAAATCGCCGGAAGTTATTCAACGGCTACAAGTTTTTCAGATATAATCATAAGCGTAGGCAATGGCAAAATTACCTTGCAAGGCGCGGCTGGTTTGTCGAGAATTAGAATTCAAACCATAAAAGGAGGTAATGATATGACACCTTCCAATTTGATTAATGGTACGGCGTCGGCTGATTCTATAGTTAATTCCAATTCCAATGTAACAATCTCAGCACTTGCCGGTAATGATACCGTTAAAAATTCCGGTGATAACGTTTCAATCAGCGGTGGTGCTGGTAATGATAAGATTAGCTTGGACGCCGATTCATCGAAAAATACAATTTACGGCGGCTTAGGAAACGATACGATTTACACAAGCGGAAAAGGTAATTTGATTCAGTATGCGGTAGGCGACGGCAAGGATATAATCGTTGGATTCAGCGGCGACGATTCTATTCAAATCACAGCGGGCACAATCAGCAAATCAGTCAAGAGCGGTAGCAATATGATATTCGGAGTTGGTACAGGTTCAATCACAATTAAAGACGGCGCGAATATGAAATTGAAAGTTACTGACAATATCATTACGCCAGTTACGATTGAACCGATTCCGATTTATCCGACTACTACCTCTTATGCAGATAAAGTTACAATAAGCGTTGATGATTCTACAGTTTATGCGATTGGCGGAAATGATACCATTACAAACATTGCCGATAATGTTTATATAGACGGCGGCACTGGTAATGACAAAATCAGCTTGAGTTCAAACTCTAAAAATAACACATTGGTCGGCGGGGCTGGCAACGATACGATTTACACCAACGGCAACGGTAATTTGATTCAATATGCAACAGGTGACGGCAAAGACAGCATTGTTGGATTTGGTGGCGATGATTCTATCCAGATTACTTCCGGCACAATCAGTAAATCTGTTAAGAGCGGTAATAACTTACTTGTAACAGTCGGATCGGGTACTTCAAATGTTCTTACAATTAAAGACGGCGCAACTATGAATTTGCAGATTGCCGACAACGTCATTACGAGTCCGAAGATTCCAACTTTGACTACAAGCGCAGATAAAGTTACAATCAGCGTTGATGATTCTACAGTTTATGCATTTGCAGGTAACGATACCCTCACGAATACTGCAAATAATGTTTATATTGACGGCGGCACTGGTAACGATACGATCAGCTTGGGCGCAAACTCTGAAAATAACACGTTGGTCGGCGGCAATGGTAATGATACTATTTACACCAACGGTAAAGGTAACTTGATTCAATACACGGCAGAAGACGGTAAAGATATAATTGAAGGATTCGGCGGTAATGATTCGATTCAAATAACTTCAGGAACTATAAGTAAGCTTGTAAAAAATGGAAATAATATGGTGTTCGGGATTGGTACAGGTTCAATCACCGTTAAAGACGGCGCGACTATGAATTGGCAAATTGCTGATAACGTTATTACCTCTCTCTATGTTCCTGAACCGATAACCCTTAAGTCAAGTGCAGATAAATATACAAACACAGATGCTGAGGCAACAATTTTTGCAGTTGGCGGTAATGACAGCGTTACAAACAGCGGAGTTTCTGCATATATCGACGGTGGCGCAGGTGCTGACAAACTCATTAACTCTGCTAATGAAGTTACGCTTTTAGGTGGAGCTGGCAAAGATACAATTCTTTCAAGCGGCAATAACGTATTCATTAACGGCGGAGCTGATGCTGATAAGATTAGCTTAGGCAATAATGTTGAAAATAACACTCTGCTCGGCGGCGCAGGCAATGATACCATTTACACCAACGGTAAAGGTAATTTAATTCAGTACGCAAGCGGTGACGGCAAAGACAGCATCATTGGCTTTGGTGGCGATGATTCTATTCAAATTACCTCCGGCACAATCAGTAAATCTGTTAAGAGCGGTAACAATATTATATTCGGAGTTGGCTCAGGTTCAATCACCGTTAAAGACGGCGCGACAATGAATTTGAAAATTACTGATAACGTTATTTCTTCTATTCAGTGGATATGTATTCCAACTCTTACTTCAAGCGCAGATACTTATTGCAATGCCGAAAATGATGTAACGATTTATGCTGTTGCAGGTAATGATACAATCAATAATACTGCGGATAATTGTTACATAGACGGTGGTAAAGGTAACGACAAAATCAGCTTGAGTGCAAACTCTGGAAATAACACATTGGTCGGCGGCAACGGTAACGATACGATTTACACAAATGGCGAAGGTAATTTAATTCAATATGCAGCAGGAGACGGCAAGGATACAATCGTTGGATTCAGCGGCGACGATTCTATTCAAATCACAGCGGGCACAATCAGCAAATCAGTCAAGAGCGGTAGCAATATGATATTCGGAGTTGGTACAGGTTCAATCACAATTAAAGACGGCGCGAATATGAAATTGAAAGTTAATGACGATTTAATTACGTCGTCGGGTAGCAATCCTGAATCGATAACACTTTCTTCGAGTGCAAATAAGTATGCCAACTATGATAATAAGGTCGAAATTTACGCTGTCGGCGGAAATGACTCTATCACCAATGAAGGTGTACAAGTTTTGCTTGACGGCGGCGCAGGTAATGACAAACTCATTAACACGGCAAATGAAGTAACTTTGTTGGGCGGAGCTGGCAAGGATACAATTCTTTCAAACGGCTCTCATGTTTTGATTGACGGCGGCGCAGATGCAGACAAAGTAAGTCTTGGTGAAGATGCCCAAAATACAACGGTTATCGGCGGTAAGGGTAATGATACCATTTACCTCAACGACAACGGTAATTTGATTCAGTACGCCGAAGGCGACGGCAATGACGCTATCTTTAATCTCAGTGAAAAAGATTCGATTCAAATCACGGCAGGTTCAATCGGCAGCACGGGAGTCAGCGGCTCTAATGTTATTTTGACCGTCGGTAGCAACAAACTTACTCTTCGTAACATTAAGGGCGAAGATTTTTACATCGACGAAGACACTAATATCTTTACTATGGCTTCACGGTATATTCCGCCTTGTCCTAATTTCAATGGCGCAGACCATATTAACAGCACAGTCGATAACGTTATCATTTATGCATTGACAGGAAATGATACCGTTATCAATGAGGGTCTTCAAGGTTATCTCGATGGCGGTGCAGGTAACGATAGAATTAGTTTGAGTGCAGATTCAAGAAATAATACATTGGTCGGCGGCAAAGGTAATGATACGATTTACACCAACGGTAAAGGTAATTTGATTCAGTATACACAGGGCGACGGAAAAGACACAATCGTTGGATTCGGCGAAAATGATTCTATCCAAATTACGTCAGGAACAATCAGCAAGTCTGTAAAGAGCGGCTCGAATTTGCTTGTAACTGTCGGGTCTGGAACTTCCAATGTTATCACGATTAAAGACGGTGCAAATATGAATTTGAAAGTTAATGACGGTATAATTACGTACAGTGTACCTATTACCCTTACCACAGGCGCAGATACTTATTTCAACGTCGAAAATGATTCAACGATTTACGCAGTTGAAGGCAACGATATAATCAGCTTAAATTCTGATTCGTCGAATAATACATTGATTGGCGGTAAAGGTAACGATACTATTTACATCAACGGCAATGGTAACCTTATTCAGTATGCAAGCGGAGACGGCAAAGATACAATCGTTGGATTTAGCGGTAATGATTCGATTCAAATAACTTCTGGAAATATAAGTAAGTTTGTTAAGAGTGGAAATAATATGGTTTTCGGGATTGATACAGGTTCAATCACGATAAAAGACGGCGCGACTATGAATTGGCAAATTGCGGACAATGTAATTACGTCTCTCGATGCTCCTGAATCGATAACCCTTTCTTCAAGTGCTGACAAATATGCAAATGCTGAGGATGACGCAACGATTTATGCAGTTGCCGGTAATGATACAATCATTAACACCGCAAATAATGTTTATATAGACGGCGGCGCAGGTAACGATAGAATTAGCTTGAGTACTGATTCTGAAAATAACACTCTGCTCGGCGGCAAAGGTAATGATACCATTTACACCAACGGCGAAGGTAATTTAATTCAATACGCAAGCGGCGATGGTAAAGACGTTATTGTTGGTTTTGGCTACGACGATTCTATTCAGATTACGTCGGGCAGTGTAAGCAAGACCGTTAAGAGCGGCAACGATTTGATATTCGGAGTTGGCTCGGGTTCAATCACCGTTAAAGACGGCGCAACTATGAATTTGGGAGTTGCCAATAATGTTATGTCTTATATTCCGTGTACACCGTATATTCCTCCACTTTCTTCAGGCGCAGATAAGTACAATAACACTGAAGCTGATGCAACGATTTATGCAGTTGCAGGTAATGATACAATCACTAATACTGCAAATAATTGCTATATTGACGTCGGAGCTGGTAACGATAAGATTAGCTTAAATTCTGAGGCAGGAAATAATACATTGGTCGGCGGCAACGGTAATGATACCATTTACACTAACGGCAACGGCAATTTAATTCAATACGCGGCAGGCAATGGTAAAGACGTTATTGTTGGTTTCAGCGGCGACGATTCAATTCAAATTACGTCGGGAACTATCTCCAATTATCTCTGGAATTTGGATAATAACAGCTTGCTTGTAACGGTAGGTTCCGGAACTTCCAATGTTATCACGATTAAAAACACAAAACTTTCCAATATTGAGATTGAAGACGGCGTGATAACTTTTAACAGCTCAACTTCCGAACTTTTAGCGGAAGATTATTGGTTTGAAGAAAATAATTTGATTGATGATGAATTACGCCTTGATTCGGTTGCAAATGTCACTGAAAATAATTATTCGATTGGCGAAAATGTGATTAATACAAACTTTGAGACCGCGCAGAGTGATTCGCTTTCAAATGTTTTTGTTTATTCAGATTGATAAATATTGAAAAATGTTGCAAGATTTTACTTTAGGACAATTTTTTCCTTCAAATTCATTTTTGCACAAACTTGACCCTAGAACTAAAATAATTTCAGTATTTTTGATGATGATAGTAATTTTTGCGGCGGAAGGTATTACGGCTTACATTTTTTTAACAGCCGTAACCTGCGCGGCAATTTTTTTATCAAAAATTCCTGTAAAAATTATTTTAAAATCGTTAAAACCAATCAGTTGGATAATTTTATTTACGCTTTTAATACATTTTTTCACGCACGAAGGAGAAATTTTAGCGGAAATTTTTATCTTCAAATTGACGGACGAAGGAATAAAATTTGGAATTTTAATAAGTTTGAGGTTAATATTGCTGATAATTTTTTCAAGTTTGCTGACATTCACGACTTCGCCGATACAATTAACCGACGCGATAGAAAATTTATTAAAACCTTTAAAAAAATTTGGAATACCTGCGCACGAATTTGCAATGATGATGACAATTTCATTAAGATTTATCCCGACATTGATAGAAGAACTTGACAAAATCATAAAAGCGCAAAAATCACGCGGAGTAGATTTTGAAGAAAAAAATTTAGTGAAAAGATTAAAAAATTTTGTACCGGTATTAGTGCCGTTATTTTTATCAAGTTTTCGTCGCGCAGATGAATTAGCGGTAGCAATGGAATCGAGATGTTACAGAGGCGGAGAAGGTCGGACGCATTATCGACAATTAAAATTTGGACGAATAGATTTTTACGCAACAATAATAATTTTCGTGATAATATTTGTAACAAAGATATTAAGCGAATAAAATTTGCAAGAAATAAATTTTGTGATAAAATTCCGCCGGTGAAATTTATGGAGTATCTTCAACCAAAGTATGTGTCTAAGTTCAAGTGCGGTGGAAAAATTTGTCCGAAAAATTGTTGCAGACGTGATTGGAAAGTTTCAATCGACAATGAAACTTACGAAAAATATTTAAATCTTGAAAGTGACACCCACGAATTGACGCGGCATATTTTTTCGGACGGCGGGGAACTTTTCATTAAACAGGAAAATGGAGCTTGTCCGTTTTTGAATGTGGAGGGGCTTTGTTCGATACAGCTTGAGCGCGGCGAGGAAAATATTTCGCAAATTTGCAGAAGTTATCCGCGTCAACTTTACCGATTCGGCGCGATGATTGAACGCAGTTTGACTTTGACTTGTCCGCTTGCCGCACAATTAATTTTAAATCCTAAACGTCACATTGAATTTGAAACCGCGCAGATTGAATTACGTCAAATTTTTGTCAGCGAATCAAATGTACCTCAAGAAATTTTGCCGCACTTCATAGAAATTCAGCTTACGGCAATATCGATTTTGCAGGAACGCCGATTGACGATTGACGGACGCTTAATAGTTTTGGGATTTTATCTGCGGCAACTTGAAGAAATTATAAGACGCGGCGACTTTGCAACAATCTCAACGCTTAATAAAATTTATACTTCGGAAGAATTTTTTTTGGGACAAATTCCGATTTTGATTGAAAGCGTAAAATTTCAGTATAAAGATTTTTTAACTTTAATGACGAGCGTAATTGAAAAAATTCGTGAAGGTAATTCTCAGAAATATTTTCAACAAATTAATTTGGACATTGCCGCGAAAGTTCGTAAAAAATTTTTTAAAAAATATTCAATGACGCTTGAAAATTACTTGGTCAACGAATTTTTCGGCGGAATTTATCCGTTTAAAATTGGCGGCACGATTCAACATAATTACGCGGTCTTTGCGGTAAATTTTAAGATTATGGAAATTACGGCGTTATCAATGTTTGCTAAAAATTCTGAGAGAAAAATTTTTGAAATGATTAGCGAACTTGCCGTCGATTTAAATCACAATGAAAATTTTTTGGCGGCGATAACTGATACAGTGAAAGAATTTGCGGACATTACCATTTTGATGAGAAAAATTTTTTCCAATCTGAAAATAATCTGATATTGACTATAAAAGCCAAGTAGTTTAATATTAACGGGGAGGCGAATAAATTTTTGAGCGTGAAGGAAAATTTAAAGAATGTGCTTGAAGAAATTGAGAGTGCAAGACGCAGAAGGAATTTTGCGAGCGAAGAAAATGTAACCTTAGTGGCGGTGACTAAAAATCACGGCGTGGACGTGATGCGTGAGGCGATTGACGCGGGAGTTAAAGACATTGGGGAAAATCGAGTTCAAGAAGCGGCAGAAAAATTAAAAGTCCTTGAGCGTGACGGAGTGGCAAAACATTTAATAGGACATCTCCAAACCAATAAGGCTAAGCAGGCAGTAAAACTTTTTGACGTGATTCACTCGGTCGATAGCGAACATTTAGCGGAGGCAGTCAGTAGCGCGGCTGTTGCGGTCGGTAAAGTTCAAAACATTTTAATTCAAGTGAACTTGGCGAATGAGGATACGAAATTCGGAGTAAGTGAAACGAATCTGCGCGGGTTGATAGAAAAAGTTGAAACGCTTGAAAATTTGCGTCTCAGAGGATTAATGATGATAGCACCGAATTACGCGGACGTTGAAAAATGTCGTCCGCTTTTTCGGGGCATGAGAAAAATTTTTGATGAGTTGAAAAAAAATCGTCAAGATTTTGATATGCTGTCAATGGGTATGACGCACGATTATAAAATTGCCGTCGAGGAAGGCGCAAATATTGTACGCGTAGGTACGGCGATTTTCGGCGAGAGAATTTATTAAAAATTGGAGGATTTTAAAAAATGGGTATTAAGGATATGTGGACAAAAACTTTTGGGTTTTCTGACGAGGAGGAAAAAGAAACCGTGACAACGCCTGAAAAAGATGAAATTAAAGCGTCGGAGTTAGAGCCTAAAGAAGAAATTCCCGCGCCCACTCACGCCGCAAATGTCGTGGATTTCAGTTCAGCTGTGGCAGTTCGTGAAAATGCAAGAGGAACTATGATTAAATCTAAAATTACGACGATTCGTCCGAAAAGTTTTGTGGAGGACGCGCAAACCATAGCAAATTGCCTGCGTGAAAAAGTCCCCGTCATTGTGAATTTTGAGAATACCGATACCGCCGACGCGCAACGTATTATTGACTTTATCAGCGGCACGATTTACGCGCTTAACGGCACGCTTAAGCAGGTCAGTCAAAAAGTTTTTATCAGTGCGCCAAATAACGTGACTGTCACTTACACTGAAGACGTTAGAAAGACGGACGGCAATCCGTGGATGGGTAAATAGTGAAAAATTCCAGAGAAAAAATTATTCGTTACTACAAAGGCACGGAGGGCGAATCAACCGCCGTTAAGCTCGTCGATTTTGCGGAACAGGCAATTAAAAATCAGAAATATAAACTCAGCGGATTTTTGACACCTTTTGAACAGAATATGGCTGAAACCATTGCAAAAACTCTCGGCAGTTTGAAGGTTGAATTTGACGGCGGCTTTGAGGGGGCTGAACGTAGACGCGCGGCATTTTGTCATGAAGATTTTGCAGGAACTCCCGCCTTTGAAATTGCCGTAATTAAAGCTGAATGGAACGGCGAATTTGCCCGCCTTAGTCATCGCGACGTTTTAGGCTCAATCTTAAGTTTAGGTGTAGATCGTGAAGTTGTAGGCGATATTATAGCGACGAAAGAGTTTGCAAAAATTCTTGTCGATAAAAAAATTGCCGAATACTTTATCACGAATTTAAAAAGAATCGGTGATGCACCCGTTGAGACGACGCTTGATGAACTTTCCGAAATTGCGCCTAAGGAAGAACGCGTTAAGGAGATTAAAGCTACCGTTGCATCGCTCCGCGCAGATTCGATAGCCGCCGCCGGTTTTGGTATGTCACGCTCGAAAGCCGCTACCGAAATTGCCGCCGATAAAGTTAAGCTGAATTGGCAGGCGGTTAAAAATGCCGCGCAGTCGATTAAGGAAGGCGACGTTTTGAGTATGCACGGACGCGGACGCCTTGAAGTTGCCGAAATTCGCGGACAAACTAAAAAAGGGCGTATAGGCGTTTTACTGAAAAGATTTTTCTAAACTAATTCTTAATTAAAAAGGAGGTTTTGCCGTTGCTGACACCGATAGATATTCATAACCGCGAATTTAAAAAGGGACTGCGCGGTTACAAGGAAAGTGAAGTTGATGAATTCCTTGACAGAGTTGTTGCCGATTACGAAAAACTTTGGCGCGAAAATGAACGCCTTAAGGAACAGGCGCGTTTTAATGAAAAGGAAATTAATCACTACAAAAGTCTTGAAAGAAATTTGCAGGATACCTTAGTTGTCGCGCAGAAAACCGCTGATGAGGTAATAAGTGCCGCGAAAAAAAATGCGCGTGAAATGCGTGAAAATGCAGTTCGCGAATCTAAAACTATGTATGATAATACCGCTCGCGAAACTCAAAATATGCGTGAACAGACGCAGATTGACATTAAACGCCAACTTGACGATGCTCAACAGAAATTGCGCGTTATCGTTTCCGAATATAACCGACTGATTACCGACAAGGAAGCATTTTTCATAAGGATTAGGACAACGCTTGAATCGGAACTTGCCATAGCGAATCAACTTTTGCATTCACTGCCGCCATCTGAAGATTTCGGAAAAATTCAATCGTCAATCTTCGACGCCTTTGAACAAGATATTAAATCGCAGGCACTTGTTGACGCGGCTTTAAAACCTCCTGCCGTTGACGAAGAATCGGAAGAAGAATCTTCAGAAGTTCCAATCGCTGACGCAGTAAAAGAAGTTGACGCGACGGACGATAATACAAAAGTTGTCCCTGAAAAAAGCGTCAATACCAATTTGAGAAATTCAGATAAAGTTTCCAAAATCGAACAGGCTTTAAAGTCAGCGAAAGCCGCCTCGCAAGCTAAACTTGAAGCCGAACTTGAAAGAACTACCACTTACACGCCTGCCAAAAAATAGGTTTTAGGGCTAAGGGCTTAGGGCTTAGTGACTAAAAGCTAAACGGAGGGTAAAACTCTTGAAGAAAAATTCCGTTAAAAGATTTTTTCAAAATATTTTACTTGCTATCGAATTGATAATTTATATTGCCTACCTGCATTTTGACAAAGTGCTTTTTATCGGCATAATCGCGCTGGATCAGTACACAAAATTTTTGGTTACAAGTTCAATGCAAGTCAGCGATACGATACCGATTATACCGAATATTTTTCATATAACTTACGTGGAAAATCCCGGCGCGGCATTTGGAATTTTGCCGTACAGACAACCATTTTTTATTGGAATGGGTACGGTAATTTTGGCAATAGCGGCAATGTTTTATGCGAGATTCGGTAAAAATATGAACAAACTGACGAAGTACGCAGGCATAACGGCAACGGCGGGAGCATTGGCGAATATGATTGACAGAATTAATACCGGCTATGTTACAGATTTATTTGACATGAGAATTTTCAAATTCCCCGTTTTCAACGTGGCTGATATTGCAATAGTAATCGGAATGTTCATAATGATGTACGTGGTGATGTTCCCTTTGGAAAGGATAAACGCCGTTGAGGAAGTGCGGCAACCTTGAAAGAATTTAAAACTGATTCGGACGCAAAGGGTAAACGTCTTGATATTTATTTGACTGAAAAATTTCCTGACAAGACGCGCTCCAATGTCCATAAAATTATTTCTTCCGGCAAGGTTACCGTTGACGGGCGAATTGTCAAGCCGAGTCATAAACTTAACGGCGGCGAAAATATTTTTGTGGAAGAAATTAACGCGATTGAATCGGAATATTTGCCTGAAGATTTACCTTTAAATATTTTGTATGAGGACAGCGATATTATAGTTGTCAATAAGGTGCGCGGAATGACTGTACACCCTGCAGAAACTGTAAGCACGGGGACTTTGGTCAACGCGCTTTTATTTTACTGCAAAGATTTATCCGGGATTAATGGCATAATGCGTCCGGGCATTGTTCATCGCTTGGATAAAGATACTTCTGGCGTTATGGTCGTCGCGAAAAATGATTTTGCGCATGTAAATCTTGCCGCGCAGATTAAAGATAAAACGGCAGGCAGAAAATATTTGGCGATAGTTCACGGCGTCATTGCGGACAATGCAGGGATTATCAACGGCGCGATTGGGCGTGATAAAGTTGACAGGCAGAAAATGGCTGTGACTTCGGACGGCAAGCGAGCGGTTACGGAATTTCGCGTATTGGAGAGGTTTAAAAATTTTACGTATGTTGAATGCAAATTGCAGACGGGCAGGACGCATCAAATACGCGTACATATGGCGGAGATCGGACACCCTTTGTTAGGCGATGAAAAATACTCTGCGCGGAAAAATCCTTTTGACATTAAGGGGCAGGCGTTGCACTCATATACATTAAGCTTGACGCAACCGACGACCGGCGAGCGTATGAGCTTTACCGCGCCGTTGCCAAATGATATGGAAGAAATTTTGCGGCAGTTGAGGTTACAATGAAGATAGCGTTTTTTGATTCGGGAATTGGCGGCTTGTCGGTACTTCATCACGCAATGAAAATTTTGCCGGACGAAGAATTTATTTTTTATGCGGACGAAGATAATGTACCTTATGGAACTAAAAGTCGCGAGCAAGTTTTAAAATATGTTGACGCGGCATTTAAATTTCTTACCGCGCAAAATGTCGGAGCAATCGTCGTGGCTTGCAATACGGCAACTTCTGTAGCGGTTAGGAAAATGCGTGAAAAATATTTTCTTCCGATTATCGGAATGGAGCCCGCGATTAAGCTTGCACTTGACTTGTACCCCAATAAAAAAGTTTTGGTGGCGGCTACGGAAATAACGATTCGCGGAGAAAAAATTCATAGGTTGATTAATCGCCTTAACGCTAAAAATTTTGTTTATTTGCGTGCTTTATCTAAACTTGTAGATTTTGCGGAAAGACAAGAATTTAATTCAAAGGCTGTAGAAAATTATTTGCGTGAAGAGTTTGCGCCTTATGATTGGGAAAATTTTTCGTCGGTAGTGTTGGGCTGTACGCATTTCAATTATTTCAAGGATACAATGAAAAAAATTTTACCCGCGCAGATTAAATTTTTGGACGGAAATGCGGGGACGCTTAATCAGTTGGTAAGGCTTGCGAATTTGAAAGTTGGTGAGGGCAAAAAAAATCCGCCCGTAGAATATTTTTACTCGGGGCGGCGTGTCACTTCTCCTGAAGAATTAGTGCGGCTTGAAAATTATTTGCAACGTCTTGATGAAATGTTTCTAATTTAAACTATAAATTTCTAATCGACGTACCCTATTGAACGCAAATAACGGTAATATAAATCAGTTACGTTATCCCAATCATCATTGCTAAGCTTACCAATTTTGCGCCGAAAACTTGATTTTGGAAGTTGCTTAACATTGGAAGCATCAGCAGTTGATATATGGTCAAGTGGAACATCTGCCCAATCAAAAATTTCAATCTCAAATTCACCATAAGGTTCGCGAGAAGTAATCTTCATTGACAGGACAGTACAAGTTTCGTCATAAACGTCAAGAACAATGACAGGGCGATTTTTAGATTTAGTTTCATCTTCCGCAAAGGGAAATTCAGCGAACCAGACTTCCTGCGCGGAAATTTTTATCACGTTCAACCAACTCCTTGTAATATTCGTCCCACTCGTCCTCGTAGAACCACGAATCATTACGAGAAATTACGGCGTCACCGTTACTGTTATATTCGGTATTTTTTCTTGCCAACGAATATAACTTTTCTTTATTGGCTTTTACGAATTTATCAAAGTCTTTCAATCGTCAACGCCTCCAATTTCATCTAAAGTAATTCTGCCAAGTTTACCTGCGCGAAATTCAGACAAAACTAATTTAACAGTCTTGTCAACGTCAAGCAATCCGCCTTTTCTAATGCAACCGCGTTTAAATCCGATTTTTTCTAAGAGTTCCTGTCCGAGCGTAGGAAGTTCGGAAATTTTAAATCTCTCGCAAATTCCGGCGGGATTTTTTTTTGCAAGCGTTTCAAGCAACAAATAAGTTATCGGCTCAAGGTCGTGAACTTCATCGCTAATCGCATAAGTCCACGCCAACTTTAAAGCAACAGTCTGATCTTCATACTTCGGCGACAAAATTCCGGGCATATCTAAAAGTTGTAAGCCGTCAGCAATTTTAATCCACTGTTTGGCACGCGTAACGCCGGGACGATTTTCAATCTTAGTATGATTTATTCCTGCAAGACGATTAATCAACGACGATTTACCGGCGTTGGGAATGCCTATAACCATAGCGCGGGCAGCTCTGGGTTTTGCACCATACTTAACCAGCTTGTGAGTATTTTTTTCAGCTAAAGTTTTTGCCTCCGAAATTAATTTCTTAATGCCCGTACCCTGAATAGCGTCGACGGCAATCGCTGTAATTCCGTCTTCACGAAATTTTTTCAACCAAAGTTTTGTATCTTCGACGGACGCCAAGTCAGATTTTGCCAACGCTATCAATTTTGTTTTATCGCCCAAAAGATTTTGCAAGTTGGGATTTTGACTGCTTAAAGGTATTCTTGCGTCTAAAACTTCTATCACCAAGTCGACTAATTTTAAATTTTCCTCAATCAATCGCTCGGCTTTCTTCATATGTCCAGGAAACCATTGTAACGTTTCCGCTAAAATTTCACTCAAATTTATCAATCCTTTCAAGTTTGAAAGTTTAACATTTTAATCAAAAAAAGTGAAGTTTGCTATCTAAATTAGTCAGTCGATATACTTGACTAATCATATATTTTTGAATGCGAATTTTAGGGAGTGTTGGCAAATTCCAACTTGAAAAAATTTTTAAAATGCTTTGTGCTATCTATAATTTTGATTTATAAATCTAGGGGCTGTTGAATAATTATTTTAACCAAATGAGAATAAACGCAAGGTAAATAAAAGAAAGTTTATCGTATCGGGTAGCGATTTTTCGATAAAGTTTTATCTTTTGAAAATTATTCAACACGCCCTAGAAAAAATGTTAATACCTTAAAAAATTTTTTATTCATCGAAAGGCAAATCCAACCATATCAGTATTGTATAATAATTTCCAGAGTTTTATTTTTGTATTTTTCCAAATTTTTTTAGTGATTATGGCATAAATAATTATCGCTTGCAAAATATTTTGGTTATGATAAAATTTCAAAGAAAAGAGGAATGATTATGGCAACAATAAGCTTTGACAGAGGTTGGACGCTGACACCTTAGAATTAAGGAGGATAAATTGAGAAATATTCTAGCTGAAATTGTTGATAAAAAAAGATTGACTGTCGACGTGGCAAAAAAAATTAATCCGCTTGAAAATGTTCAACGCGAATTGCAAATCGGAAATTTTCTTATGTCGAAGGTTATCACGAAGGGCGGAAAATCTTTAATCGCCGAGTGCAAACTTCAATCACCGGCGAAAGGTCGACTTAATAAAACTCACACCGTTTTGGAAATGGCGCAGATTTATGAATCAAATGGCGCAAAAATGTTGTCAGTCCATACCGATAAACATTTTCTTGGTTGCAACGAAGATTTTATAAAAGTTCGCGAAAAAATTAAATTGCCGTTGCTTAGAAAAGATTTTGTCATTGACGAATATCAAATTTACGAAGGGCGGCTTATTGGGGCGGACGCAATACTTTTGATTGTGAGGATATTGACACCTGCGCGGCTGGAAAAATTTTTAAAGATTTGTGATGAAATTGGGCTTGATGCGCTTGTAGAAGTTCACGACGCGGAGGATTTAAAAATTGCGCAGAATACAAATGCAAAATTTATTGGCATTAACAATCGCAATCTCAAAACTTTTACCACGTCGATTGACAACACTTTGGAACTTATGCCGCTTGTCGACAAAGACAGAATAATTATCAGCGAAAGTGGCATTGCGACGATTGATGACGTTAAAAAAGTTTATGAAATCGGTTGCGACGGAATTTTGGTCGGTGAAGGTCTTGTCCGCGCTGATAATCTTGCCGCCCAGACGAAATTGTTTAGTATGACGAATTGATTCAAAAAACTCTGCGAAGGCGGAGCTTTTTTTATTTTATTATAAAAAATTTTTTATTTGAAGGGAAATTTTTCATAGCGTCGAAAATTAGCAAGGTATGAGACAGGTTATTATTACCTTCGGGCGAAGTTACAAAATTTTTTTGGCAGTCGCCGCGATTATGGCATTACAGCTGATTTTAGCAGGGAAAATATTTTTACTCGGTTCAATCTTGATTGGCGCATTGTTGAATTTTTTTTATTTCATATCGGCGGCGGCAAGGTTGGAAGCGGCAGAAAAAATGAATCAAGCTCAAGCTAAAAGAGTAATGCTAATCGGGCTGATTTTGCGTTTGCTGATGGTGTTGGTAGTTTTGGCGGTTGCCGTCCACATATCGACGGAACTTTTTATAGCGTCGTCGATAAATTTTGTGACATTCTACGTAATTTCGCTGGGAGTTTTGGCGTATCACGAGAGGAGGTGAATTTATGGAGCATATTGGTGTCCGTGAGACTGTGCGATTTATGGGGTTGACTTTCAACTGGGAAACGCTTTGTATGACGTGGCTTGCAATGGCGATTGTCATTGTTATTTCCTGTCTTGCCGTGAGAAATCTGAAGCTTGTCCCTAAGGGTTGGCAAAATTTCATTGAAATGGTTGTAATTTGGTTACACGAACAGCTTGAAGCGATGATGGGTAAAAAGCGCGGAATGTTATTCGCGCCGTTTATCGTGTCGCTGTTTTTATTTTTGCTGACGAGTAATCTTTTGGGTTTAATCCCGTTCCTTGAATCGCCGACGAATGATTTAAACACGACTTTGGGACTTGCGCTGTTGGTAGTCTGCATGGTGCATTTTTTTGGTCTCTACTTCAAAGGCGGTCATTACATTGCGCACTTTTTCCAGCCGGTCGCGCCGTTCGTCATCATCAACTTAATTGAGGAGATCGCTAAACCGATCACGTTAGCTTTTCGTCTATTCGGCAACATTCTTGCGGGCGAAATTTTAATTATCGTTTTGTTGCACCTTATGACGTACTTGGTAATTCCGAGCGTTATTTGGCTTATGTTCAGTATTTTTATCAGTTGTGTTCACGCGGTAATTTTTACAATGCTGAGTATGGCTTACCTTAGCAATGCGGTAAAAGAGGAGTAATTTTGAGGAAAATTTTTTTAGTTGCAGTTTTGCTTAGTGTAATCTGCGCGGCAGTACAGGCGGCGGTAAAAAATCCGGCTGATGATGAAAATCTTGTACTTTTCTATCAACATCAAGGCTTGGAAAGTTATTTGCTGAAAAATTCTCTGCGCGTCGCTGAAAAAAATTCGTTGAAGGTAATTTCTTTCGACTACATAATTTTCGACAGCATACAGCCTCAAAATACGCGTTGGGACGATAAAAAATCTATGTCGCTTGCTTATGACGAATCTGCGCGGAAAGTTTATTTCTACGACGAAAAAGGCGGAATGATTTTTCTCAATCCCAACGGAACAATCGCGGAAGGTAGCGGCTATGCATTGGGCGCAGATTTAATTTACAACTTGGCATTTGGGAAAAATTTTTACAGTTGTCCGACTTACCTTGACGCAGATAAAAATTATATTTTATTTGCTGACTTAGGCGGACAAGGCGCGGGGCTTTACGTGGACAGAAAATCTGTAAACGTTATTCAAAAAGACCGGAGCGGTTATATAATTTCAATCGACGAAGTTCAAGTGCCGGACGCTGATAAAGGTAAAACGCAAATTGCCAATCGCTACGTTCATCATTATTCCTATAACACCGGAAAAAAAGTAGTAATGCGTTTCGTTGACGAAGAGGACAAATGGGTTAAAGTTAATCCCTCAATCACAAATCCCGAAGACGAAAATTTTACTTATGACGCGAGGATTGCGGAGATTGCTTTTTACTTGGCAACCGGTAAAAAATTTTACGGCACTTTCGACGAAGATTTTTACAACATTTTGAGGTAAAAGTTATGCTTAAGAAAATTTTTTCGGCAGTTTTGGCGTTAAGCATTATGTTAGTCAGCTCCGTTGCAATGGCGGGTTATTATAATGACTATTACCCCAGATATTTTAATGACGACAGAAATTACATTTTGTGTGGCGGATTTCAAGGAGTAGCCATTTATGCCATTAGAAATTCGGTAAATGTTGAAGAATACAATCCACCGAATTATACCATCGCCATTGATGTCGGTTATGCCAATATACAACGTGGAGATACTACAATCATAAGAAAAGAGACTCGGCGGTTCGTTTACAACTGGGAGACCAAAGAAGTTTTTTACGTCGGAAATAAATATCTGAGACCAATTTATCCGAATGAGAATCAGTTTTGGAAAGGTGTTAGATTGAATGGACTTGAAGGATTAGCTGAAATTACTTTTTGCATAGCTTACAACCAAAAATTTTGGGGTACATATCCTGAAGAGTTTTATGATTTTATGAATTAATCGGAGGCGTTAGTTATGAAAAGTCCTACGCCTAATGAAGAAAATCAACCTTCGACTGAACAACTTGAAGACGCGCAAAAAAATTCTCAAGATGCCAATGTTGATGACAGCGGCGTTGACTTGAGCGACGTTTTAGAAGTTGCGGTTGATTTTGTCAGCAGTTTTTTTGAGGATTAAATTTTTAAGGAGATTTCTGTATGTTTAAAAAAATACTAAAATATGGACTGGGGATTATCATTCTCTTCGGAGTTATCGGAACCCTCATAGGGGGGCAGCGGCAGTAAGACCTCAAAATCGGTAGAACAGCCGAAACCTGTCGAGTATGCCCCCGCAGACGTGGCAGCTATGATGCAAGATTTAGAAAACAACGCGGCGGCGGCTCAGAAACGTTATAAAGGGCAGTATTTAAAAATTTCGGGGACGCTCGGAACTATTGACAGCGACCTGAAATATATTTCAATAATACCTGACCAATATTCGATTCGCGGAGTTCATTGCACTTTGAAAAGAAATGACAAGGCGCAGGAAAATTTTGTTATGAATCTGTCAAAAGGTCAGTTGGTCACCGCATACGGCAAAATTACCGACGTGGGCGAAGTTCTCGGTTATTATATGGACGTTGATAAATTTGAGTAATACAGAAATCTTTTAATGGTAAAAATTTTAGGAGGTTAAATTTAATGGAACAGGCAATTATGGTAGCGGCGGCACTTATCGGTGCAGGTATCACAATGGGATTGGCGGCAATCGGCGCAGGTATCGGTGACGGTCTTGTAACCAGCAAATTCATTGACGGCATAACCCGTCAGCCCGAAGCTAAAAACACGCTTTTCACAAACACGCTTATTTCCGTCGGCTTGATTGAAGCTATGGCGATTATCGCGGCGGTTGTTGCGTTGATTATGCTTTACGCTAACCCGCTTATCGGCTAAGTTAGGAGAATGACTTTTGAAAAAATTTAATGCAATAAAACTTGTAGGCTGATCGGGAGGTTTGCTTACAAGTCCAAGCCTCCATAAAAATTAATTTTGGAGGTAAAAGCATTGAATAGGGAAAATAAACGTAAACTTTTTGCCAAAGGATATTATAAAAATCACGCTTGCGATGAACCGTTTGTTTGTAAAAATTGCGGTCGGACGATTGTCGAAACGGGCGCGGGTACAAGCCACCGTAACCATTGCCCATATTGTTTGACAAGTCAACATCTCGACAATGAACCGGGCGATAGGCAAGCTGATTGCGGCGGAATTATGGAAGCCGTTGCAGTTTGGGTACGCAAAGGCGGCGAATGGGCGATTATCCACCGTTGCAAAATTTGCGGAACTTTGCACTCAAACAGAATTGCCGCTGATGATAATCCGATGAAGTTAATGTCCTTAGCAATGAAACCAATTTCGTCCCCGCCGTTTCCACTTGAAAAAATTGAGGAAATGACTAAATCAATGGGCGGCGACGGCGAATTAAGATGGTAAATGCCGAGCCTTGAAAGAGGTGATTTTGATTGATTGATATAAACGCAACGATAATCGCGCAGGTTGTCAACTTTTTGGTACTGGTTGTAATTCTCCGCGCATTGGCTTATGAACCGGTTGCGAAAATGTTAAAGCAACGTTCGGACAAAATTCAAGGAGAATTGGATAAAGCCGATGCCGACAGAAAAGCCGCTGAACAAACTTTGGCGCAATATAAATCACAACTTGCCGACGCGAATAAACGGGCGCAGGAAATTGTTGACCGCGCAGAAATGACTGCCCGTCAGGAACGTGAAGCCCTTGTTGCTGAGACTAAACGCGAAATTGAACGTATGAAGGCGACCGCGCAGGCTGAAATTCAAAATGAACGTAACCGCGCCTTTGAAGAAATGAAGGCTGAAATTGTTACGTTGAGCTTGCAGGCGGCGGAAAAAATTGTTGCAAAAAATCTTTCCTCGAAGGAAAATGATAAACTTGTAAACGATTTTATTTCCGGCTTAAATTCTGATATGTTCAGCGACGTTAAGTAGGAGGCGGGCTTTATGTTAAATATTCAGCTTGCCACCAAGTACGCCCGTGCAATTTTTGAATTGGCGCAGGAAGAAAATAAGCTTGACGATTACGACAAAGATTTAGCCCTTGTCCGCGCAGATGTTTTTACTTTGCCTGAAGCGGTGACCTTTTTTAAAAATCCGCTTGTGCCACATCAGGCGAAGAAAGATTTACTTACGAAGGCGTTTAAAGGCGAAGTCTCCGATAACGTTATGAATTTTCTCCTGCTGCTGACTGATAAAAATCGAATTGGGATTTTCAATGAGATTTACGAAATTTTTAGCGGCTTAAAGAATGACGCGCAGGGAATTTTAATTGCGGACGTTACGACGGCATTTCCGCTTACAAAGTCTCAAGAAACTAAGTTGGGAATGAAACTTGCCGAAGTCACGCGCAAGAAAATTAAAATTCGCAGGCACGAGGATAAAAGTATTTTGGGCGGCGTAATCGTAAGAGTCGGCGATAAACGCATTGACGGATCGGCGGCAGGCAGGTTACAAGCCTTGAAAGGTTCATTGGCTGCTAAAAGTTGATTGAGGAAATTTTATGCTGAAGAAAATTCTCATAGCCGTATTTATGATGACGCTGTTTATTACTCAAAATGTTTCAGCGCAGGACGTTTGGATTTTTACGGACGATGTAGGCTACGAATACTACGTTGAGTCTGAAACTCTTGTAAATAAAACTGAATACCGTCTTAATCGCAAATTCGACGTGACTGTTAAGCTTGTTAATCGGGATAGTTCTTTCGACGAAAAAAATTATTCGTTTTGGGAAAATGATGCCATTGTTTGGTACAAAGTTGAAGGCGTTGAAGATGTTTTTACCATTGCAGAAAGTAAACCTGCGGCGGCAATTTGGAATTACGGCTTAAAAATTCTCGGCATTGATTATGAAATCAGCTACGAATAATTTTTAAATTAATTGTGAGGTGAAATGCCAAATATGAAAATAAATCCTGACGAAATAACTGCCATAATCAAAGACCAAATTAAAAATTACAACGTCGATTTAAATGTTGACGAAGTAGGTACGGTTATCGAAGTCGGCGACGGTATAGCTCATATTCATGGACTTGAAAAAGCTATGGCGGGCGAATTGTTAGACTTTGGCAACGATATTTTTGGATTGGTCTTGAACCTTGAGCAGGACAACGTCGGCGCGGTTATTCTTGGTCGCGACGAAGAAATTAAGGAAGGCACGACGGTTAAACGTACTGCAAAAATTATGCAGGTACCCGTCGGCGAAAATATGATTGGGCGCGTTGTGGACGCACTCGGCAGACCGATTGACGGTAAAGGTCCGATTCAAACTACAAAGACTCGTCCTGTTGAGTACAAAGCTCCCGGCATTGCGGACAGAAAATCTGTTCATGAACCTTTGCAGACGGGCTTAAAGGCTATCGACGCACTTGTACCGATTGGGCGCGGACAACGTGAATTGATTATCGGCGACAGAGGTATTGGTAAATCTGCAATCGCTATTGATACGATTATCAATCAAAAAGGTCAAAATTGTATTTGCGTTTACGTGGCGATTGGTCAAAAGGCATCAACGGTTGCGCGTGTCGTGAAAACTTTGGAAGATCACGGCGCGATGGAATATTCAATCGTAGTTGCAGCGACGGCGGCTGATTCTGCACCGTTGCAATATTTAGCACCTTATTCAGGCGTTGCAATGGCGGAATATTTTATGTATGAAAAGCATGGACATTGTCTTTGCATTTACGACGACTTGACGAAACACGCGGCGGCTTATCGTGCAATGTCATTATTGTTACGCCGTCCGCCCGGTCGTGAAGCATATCCCGGCGACGTATTTTATTTACACTCAAGACTTTTGGAGCGTGCCTCAAAACTCAGTGATGAACTCGGCGCAGGTTCAATTACTGCACTTCCGATTATTGAGACGCAGGCAGGCGACGTTTCCGCATATATTCCGACGAACGTTATTTCAATCACTGACGGGCAAATTATGTTGGAAACAGACTCTTTCTATTCCGGCATACGTCCCGCTATCAGCGTTGGTCTTTCAGTTTCACGTGTCGGCGGTTCCGCGCAGATTAAGGCAATGAAACAAGTTGCCGGTACAATGAGACTTGATTTGGCGCAGTATCGTGAACTTGCCGCCTTTGCACAATTCGGTTCAGACCTCGACAAGGCGACGAAGGCACAACTGGATCGTGGTGCGCGTATGGTTGAGACGTTGAAACAATCTCAATATTCGCCGCTTGCCGTTGAAGATCAAGTTTTGACGATTTTCACAGCGGTTAGAGGATTTTTGACTGACATTCCCGTTAATAAAGTTGTCCAATTCCACGCTGACTTTATCAAGTTTATGCACAGTCGCCACGCTGATATTGGTAAGAAAATTGCCGCGCAGAAAAAACTTGATGATAAACTTGAGGCGGAAATTTCGGCGGCTATCAAAGAGTTCAAAGACACGATTAATTACAAGACGGAAAGTTAGGCGGTGGCGTAAATGGCAAATTTACAAAACATTCGCCGAAGGATTAAAAGCGTTAAGAATATCCAAAAAATTACCAATGCAATGGATATGATAGCGCGTTCACGTTTCAATGCGGCGCGTGATTCGCTTATTACCTACCTGCCCTTCGTAGACAAGACGCAGGAAATTATCCGCCGAGTTATGACGCAGATGAAAGGCTTGGAAGATGAAAGCCCGTTTATTATGACGCGTCAACAAATGCTTGAACTTGAAGAGCAGGAAAATAAAAAATTTTTATTCCTTGTAATTGCGTCTGATAAAGGATTGGCGGGGGCTTATTCAAGCAACGTCATCAAAGAAGCTCATGAAACGATTGAGTATGACGGTATAGAAGATAGCAGCCGACAAATTAAGGAAGAGAATTTTCACATTAAAAATTTTGATGCCGTAAAAAGTTTGAAAGCCGCCGGAGCTACTTCATCGGGGCGTTCAAGTAGTGCTGCCAATGTTGCAAATATGGAAGTCAGGCGCGAATATAACGACGCAGATTATATCAGCGGAATTGAATTGATAACCGTCGGGCGTAAAGCGACAAGCCATTTCAAGCAACGCGGTTACAACATTATCAAGCATTATAACGGCATAAGCGAGCGTCCGAGTTACCATTACGCGAAAGAAATTGCGGACTTGATTATTGAACGCTTTATGAGCGGCGAAATTTTAGATGTCACGATGATTTACACGCAATTTAAATCAGCTATAAGTTGTGAACCGGACGACGTAACTTTACTGCCGCTTATGACGGACGATTATACCGACACCGATAACCCCGAATTTCACGAAAGTTATATTTACGAGCCGGACGTTGTATCTGTGCTTAATAATTTTCTGCCGCGCAGATTGGCGACAAGAATTTACGGCGCAATGTTGCACTCGGCGGCGTCTGAATTAAGTTCGCGTATGAATGCTATGAGTAATGCGACCGATAATGCGCAGGAACTTATAGGCAGACTTAATCTGTACTACAACAAAGTACGTCAAGCCGGTATCACCAATGAGATTAACGAAATTGTCGGCGGTGCAAATGCGCTTGAATAATTTTGGGAAGGTTAAGTTTATGTTAAAAAAAATCTTTTTCGCATTGTTGGCGTTGATGTTTACTTTGTCAGCTAATCAAAGTTTTGCGGCATCTCTTGATAAAATTTTCGTCGATAATGATTCGCAAATTATTTGTCTTGATGATGATTATGATGATTATGATGATGACGACGACGATTTTGATGACGATTATAATGACGATAATGACGATGATGATTACGATGATGACGACGATTGAGGATAATAATGTTTAGAAAATCTTTTGTCGCAATGGCGGCGATATTTCTAGCATTATTTGTCGCAGGTTGTACTGCCTACCCTGATATTAGCGCGGATAAAGCTATTTTGCCTTACGTCGAACTTTACGCAACCGGAAAATCTGAACACATTGCCGACGCGGGAATTTCTGAAAAGACGTCGCAGAAAATTTACGACGAAATTCATCAAACGCTTAAGGCTAAACTCAGCGTATACCCTTTGAATGATGAGACTCTTGAAAAAGTTGTTGACGACTACATAAAATATTTGCAGGAAGTCACGAAAGTGCAAACGTCATTGAAGAAGTATGAAATTAAAAAGCCGATCGTTGAAGTTAGGGCGATTATGATTGACGCAAGCGGCTTTGACTATGAAAGCGGCAATATGAATCAATTTAAAAAGCTTGATGGATTTAGCGAGCTTTACGCAAGGCTTAAGGCGGTAAAAGAGCGTGATGTTACAGATGAACAGATACATACCTATGAAGAATTTCAAAATTTCATGGCAAAATGTCTCAACAGAATGCTTCGGTCAATGCCGGTGAATGAGCGTACCTTAGACGTGAAATGTACAAGGTTGCAAGGCGATGATGCCAAGATGTATTGGGGACCTGAAGATTTTGATACGCTTGTAAAATTCGCGCAGGGACAAAAAATTTAGGAGGTTAATTTATGTTTAAAAAATCTTTTATGGCTGTAATGGCGTTGGTAATGATGTTTTTCGTAGCAGGTTGCGGCGGCAGCAAAGAAGCTCCCAAAGCTGCTGACGATAAGCCCGCAGTTGCTGCTGACCAGTCGATTTTGGGTTACGCTGAACTTTATGTGAAAAATGACACAAGCAAAGTTATCGCAGAAGGCTTGATGAAACCTGAAAATGCAAAATTAATTTCTGATATGGTTACCGAGCTTATTCAGAATCAGTTTAAAGAATATCCTTTAAGTGAAGCTAATGTTACAAAGATTACTGAAAAATATTTTGAACAGTTGCAGAAAATCACAAAAGTTGCTACCAAATTGAAGAAAGACGATCCCGAGCATCCCGTTGTAGAAGTTACGGCAACAACGGTAAACGGTAATGTCACTGAAGAAGAATTAGCTAAAAATGAAGGCATTCAAGAAATTGCGATGGCAATGCAAGAAGCAATGGCTCAAGGTATTAATGCGGATCAGATGAAAGACGATGAAAATCTTCAAAATCGCGTAATGGCGGCAAGTGAAAAATTTATTGCAACTCTTCCTACCGTAGAGCATAGCATTGATATTACTTGCAAGATGGATAAAGGCGACGACGGCAAAAATCACTGGGTACCTGAAGAAAAAGATTTGGAGGCACTTGCACAATTCGCGCAGGGTCAATAATTATCACAGATTTTTAGAAACTTGAAAGGAGTTGAAAATTTTTGGCGAAAGGAAAAGTAGTTCAAGTAATCGGCGCAGTCGTCGACGTAGAATTTCCAGCCGGTGAACTGCCGAAAATTTTGAACGCTGTACATATAACCGGAAAGTCCGGCGACGTTGAAATAGATTTAATTGCTGAAGTTATGCAACATTTAGGCGACAGTGTAACGCGTTGCATAGCTATGAGTTCGACGGATGGGCTTGTACGCGGAATGTTGGCGGAAGATACCGGCGCACCTATAACCGTTCCCGTAGGTGATGCGTGTTTGGGGCGCGTCTTCAACGTTTTGGGAAAGACGGTTGATAATAATCCCGAGCCCGTCAAAAATACCGTTTCATTGCCGATTCACAGGAAAGCCCCCAGTTTTGAAGAGCAAGAAACTTCGACGCAAATTTTGGAGACGGGTATAAAAGTTGTTGACTTGATAGCTCCGTATTCTCGCGGCGGTAAAATCGGATTATTCGGCGGCGCGGGCGTTGGTAAAACAGTTTTGATTATGGAACTTATCCATAACATTGCGACGGAACACGGCGGTTACTCGGTATTTTCGGGTGTTGGTGAGCGTACTCGTGAAGGTAATGACCTTTGGAACGAAATGAAAGAATCAGGCGTTATCGGCAAGACTGCGCTGGTTTACGGGCAGATGAATGAGCCGCCGGGAGCTCGTATGCGTGTAGGCTTAACGGGCTTGACTATGGCGGAATATTTCCGTGATGAACAAGGTAAAGACGTTCTGCTGTTTATTGACAACATTTTTAGGTTTATACAAGCAGGTTCTGAAGTGTCAGCACTGTTAGGACGTATGCCGTCCGCCGTCGGTTATCAGCCTACGTTGACCACTGATATTGGCGCGTTGCAGGAGCGTATAACTTCGACGAAGAAAGGTTCTATCACTTCGGTACAAGCGGTTTACGTCCCTGCTGACGACTTGACGGACCCCGCGCCTGCAGGAACATTTACGCACTTGGACGCTACAACGGTTTTAAGCCGTCAAATTGCAGAGTTGGGAATTTATCCCGCAGTTGATCCGCTTGACTCAACGTCCAGAATACTTGACCCTAACGTTATAGGCGAAGATCATTACACGGTTGCGCGTGGTGTTCAAGCGGTGTTGCAGAAGTATAAGGAACTGCAGGATATTATAGCGATTCTGGGTATGGAGGAACTTTCCGAAGACGATAAATTGACTGTTTCACGCGCGAGAAAAATTCAACGTTTCTTGTCTCAACCGTTTGCAGTTGCTGAAGTCTTTACAGGTTCGCCCGGTAAATATGTCCCGCTTAAAGATACGATACGCGGCTTTAAGGAAATTTTGTCGGGCAAGTACGATGATTTACCTGAAAATGCGTTTTATATGGTCGGCGGCATTGAAGAGGCAGTCCAAAAGGCAGAGAAACTCAAGGGGGCTTAATCAATGGCGACGATTAAGCTTGAAATTGTAACTCCCGACAGGGGCGAAGTTCTCGGCAAAGATATTGATATGTTGATTGTCAGATCGACGGCAGGAGAATTGGGAATTTTGCCGAAACACGCGCGACTTTTGACGGAATTGTTACCGCACGCAATGCGCATAAAAGTTGGCGGCAATGAAGAGTTAGTAGCTATAGGCGGCGGGTTTATGGAAGTCACGCCCGACAAAATTACGATTCTTGCGGACGCGGCGGAACTTCCCGACTTTATAGACGTTGACCGCGCCAAATCGGCTTATAAACGCGCAGAGGATAGGATAAATTCCTATAAAAGCACGCCGAAAGAAACAATGATTGACATTAAACGCGCAGAGGCGGCACTCGCCCGCGCTAAGGCAAGATTGTTAGTTAAAAACGTTTCATTTTAAAAATCGTTGTCCGTCAGGCAAAAATGTCTGGCGGACTTTTTTAAGGAGGTTAATTTATGGCAGAAGTTCAAGCTCATGCGGGCAATCAACCTTACGATGAAAATTTTTATCGCGCTCAGAAAAACGGTTCTTTTCAATCTGCGTTAATAATTTTGCCGATTGTAGAAAAATTTATTCATCCAAAAAATATTATTGACGTAGGTTGCGGAGTTGGAACTTGGCTTGCCGCGTGGAAAAAACTTTTTGGCGTCGAAGTTTGCGGCGTTGATGGCGACTATGTAGATCGTTCACAAATTCTGATTGAAGAAAAAGAATTTTATTCCGTTAACCTCGAAACGGGGGGGGGTTGTTGAAAAGTTTGCTAAAAAATACGATTTAGTTGAGTCGTTAGAAGTTGCTGAGCATTTGTCGCCGAGCAGGGCGGACAGTTTTGTTGAAGAGCTTACGAAATTGGGAGACGTAATTTTATTTAGCGCGGCGATTACCGGTCAAGGCGGAGTTAATCACATCAATGAACAAATGCCGTCGTATTGGGCTAAAAAATTTTTACGTTTAGGCTATGTCGGGATTGATTGTATTCGTCCGCAAATTTGGAACAATAAGCAAGTAGAGGTTTGGTATAGGCAAAATATTTTTATTTATGCCAACAGCAAAGAGCTTTATCGTTATCCTGAACTTCAGAAATATTATCTTGAAAATCGCGAAAGTATAATTTTCGACGTGATTCATCCTGAAATTTGGATTGGAAGGCTGATTCATTTTCAAAATACCGTTAATCAATTCAATGCATTTTTAGCGCAGATTCAACAGAAAAAATAAACCGCGCAGGTTATAATTTTATGTCCGTTGGCAAATGTCAGCAGACTTTTTTAAGGAGGTTAATTTATGGCACAAGAAAATTTAACTTTACCTCAGCTTTTGAATTCAACGGTTATCAAAAATCGTTTTGAAGAGCTTTTGAAAGACTCTGCGTCGTCGTTTATCAGCTCGATACTTCAGATTGTGAACAGCAACGCAAAATTGCAAGTCTGCAATCCGAATTCTATTTTATCAGCCGCCGGAATCGCAGCATCGCTAAAACTCCCCATCAACTCTTCGCTTGGGTTCGCTTTTATCGTACCTTATAAAAATCAAGCCCAATTTCAACTTGGGTGGCGCGGTTACGTGCAATTAGCAATGCGGTCGGGGCAATATCTCACTTTGAATGCCGGTTCAGTTCGTGAAGGTCAGATTAAAGAAATCGATTTTGTCACGGGTGAAATTATTCGCGGGCAAAAAATCAGCGATGACATTGTCGGTTATGTCGCTTATATGGAATTGATTAACGGTTTTCATAAATCTTTGTATATGACTATTGACGAAATTAAAAATCACGCCGAAAAATATTCTCAAAGTTATGCCTATGATATAAGGTCGGGGCGCAAAACCTCTGTCTGGTCGACAAATTTTGACGCAATGGCAAAGAAAACAATTTTAAAACTTCTTTTGAGCAAATACGGTATCATTTCCATAGATCAGCATAGCGCAGATTTAGTGAAAGCAATTCAAGCAGATCAAGCCGTAATAGAATCCAACGGTTACAGGTATATCGATAATGAGCGCGATGGCGAAGAAAGAATTGTGGCGTTTAGCGAAGTTTTGTCTGAAGAAGAAATTCCCAATACGGAAATTTCCAAAGAAACAGAAGATTAACGTAATGACATTTTAACATTTTTGTAAATTAAAAATGGAGCTTGGAAATTTTTCAAGCCCCAATTTTTTTATTCGTACAGGTGATTAAAAATTCTTAATTCTAAATTCTTAATTCTTAATTATTTTAGCAACGTCCAAAGCGTGGTAAGTTATGATAATGTCTGCACCTGCGCGTTTCATTGACGTTAAACTTTCAAGCACAATTCTTTTTTCGTCAATCCAACCGTTTTTAGCCGCTGCCTTCACCATTGCATATTCGCCGCTGACATTGTAAACAGCAACGGGATTATTAATCTTTTCGCGAACTTTCGTAACTATATCCAAATAAGCCATCGCCGGCTTAACCATAATAATATCCGCACCTTCTTCAATATCAAGTTCAACTTCCTTTAAAGCTTCGCGAGAGTTGGCAAAATCCATTTGATATTGTTTGCGATTGCCGAATTGCGGAGCACTGTCCGCCGCGTCTCTAAACGGACCGTAGAAAGCCGACGCATATTTAACCGCGTAACTCATAATCGACACATTAGAAAAATTATTTTCGTCAAGAATTTCACGAATAGCCGCAACTCGACCGTCCATCATATCAGAAGGCGCAACTATATCTGCACCCGTCTGCGCTTGACTTAACGCAACTTTTTGCAAAAGTTTTAAAGTTTCATCATTGTCAACGTAATTTTTATTTAAACAGCCGCAATGCCCGTGACTTGTGTATTGGCAAAGACAAACATCACCGATTATTATAAGCTCCGGGACATTTTTTTTAATCGCAGAAATGGCGCGTTGAACGGGCGACGACATATCCCAAGCACTTGATCCGATTTCGTCTTTGTATTCCGGCAGACCAAAAATTTCTACGGCAGGAATACCTAACGCCGAAATTTTTTTTGCCAACTCAACGGCATTGTCAACCGACAAGTGATAACAATTCGGCATACTCGGAATTTCTTCACGGACATTTTCACCCGCAACTACAAAAATCGGGTAAACTAAATCTTTAACCGTCAAAATATTTTCACGGACAAGCGCACGAATATTTTCAGAAATTCTCAATCTGCGCGGACGAATTTTTTTATTAAACATAGTGCCTCCATTGACGTAGGAAAAATTTTTTGTTACATTATCCAACGTTGACTAACAAAAATCAAGTTGAGGTGAAAATTTTGAAGACGGATTATCATATGCATTTTGAGTACGGCGATTATAAATTTGATTGGGTTGAAGGATTTTTTGACGCGGCTAAACTGCGCGGCTTGTCTGAAATCGGAATTTCGGAGCATTCACATACCTTTCCGGAATTTGAAAGTTTGTATTACGACGATTTAATTTTGAACGATTCTGAAGTTGGAGCTTTTCAAAAAGTTTGGCTTAAGACGAATAAATTTAAACACACGCTGAAAGATTATTTTGATTTTATGAATGAACTCAAAAAAAATCACGCAGTTAAAATCGGCATTGAAGTTTGCAATTTCCAAAATCAATCGGCTGTGAAAAAAATTTTAGACGAATGGAATTTTGATTATATAATCGGTTCGGTACATTTTCTTAACGGTTGGGGTTATGACGCGTCGAAAATTAAATCTGAGTGGGAACGCCACGATTTACGCGAAATTTACGAAACATATACGTCAGAAGTTGAACGCCTTGCCGCCGCGCAGATTTACGACGTTATCGGTCACCCGTTTAACATTCGGCTGTTCAAATATTTTCCAACCTTTGACGTGACAAATTATCTTGAAAGAGTTGCCGTCGCCATGAAAAAATTTAATCTTGCAGTCGACGTGAACACAGGAACTAAATATCGTTATCCCGTCGCGGAAATTTCGCCATACGCAGATTTTATGAAAGTTGCCGCCGCTTATGACTTGCCGATTATCATAACTTCAGACGCTCATCAACCTGAAGATTGCGGGAAGTTTTGCGACGAGGCGATTGCTTACGTTAAAAGTTTCGGCTACAAAAAAATTCTGCGTTTCAATCAGCGTCAACGTGAATTTGTTGATTTAGGCTGACTATGAAGTTGTCAAAGGATCAATGTCGATTATGACACTGTCCATTAAATGAAGATTTTTTTCACGCAGAAATTTTCTTGCAGAATTTAAATCCAAAGTTTTTATCAGTACAGCAAATCTGTAAACGCCGCGCAGATTTTCAATCATTGCCGGTATCGGTCCTTCAATCTTTGCGTTTAACATTTCAGATTTAAAATCTTCGACAAAATTTTTAGCTTGCTCAATAGCGTAATTTTGATTTTCAGACGTAAATAAAATTTTTATCAATCGTGAATACGGCGGGAAAAAATTTTTCTCACGCGCGGGAAGTTCAACTTTACAAAAATTTTTATAATCCTGCTTGCAACCAAAAATTACAGAGGGAGCTTCCACATTATAAGCTTGAACGATAACCCGCCCGATAAAATTTGAACGTCCTGCGCGACCTGCCGCTTGAGTTATCAGCATAAAACAAAGTTCACCTGCGCGGAAGTCAGGAAAATTTAAAGCCGAATCAGCACTTAAAATTCCAACCGCAGTAACATTCGGAATATCATGCCCCTTCGCAACCATTTGAGTTCCGCATAAAATATTATATTCGCCGCTCTTAAAACTTTCCAAAATTTTTTGATGCGCTAATTTTTTTGTCGTAGTATCTCTGTCCATACGAAGAATTTTTGCATTGGGAAAATTTTTTTGAATTTCTTCCTCCAATTTTTGAGTCCCAGTACCGAAATATTTTATTTTTTCACTCTCACAAGCGGGACAAATTTTTGGAGGATTTTTTTCAATATCGCAATGATGACAACGCAATTTTTTATCCTTATGGTAAGTCATCGGCAAGCCGCATTCCGGACAACTGATAACGTGTCCGCAATTCCTGCACATTACAAAAGTTGACCAGCCGCGACGATTTAAAAGTAAAATTGCCTGCTGATTTTTATTCAAAATGTAAGCCAAAAGTTTTTGTAAATCGCGACTCAAAACATTTTTATTTCCTTCGGCTAATTCTTTTCGCATATCGACGCATTTTATTTTCGGCAGAGGTAAATTCAAAATTCTGCGCGGAAGTTCCAAATATTTTAATTCGCCGATATTTGCGCGATAAAAAGTTTCAAGTGAAGGCGTTGCAGAACCAAAAATTATTGTGGCGTTATGAAATTTCGCAAATTCTTCAGCTACAACTCGCGCGTGATAAAACGGCGGATTATTTTGTTTATATGCGTAATCTTGTTCCTCATCAACGACAATCAATCCAATATTATCAATCGGCGTAAAAAGTGCCGACCGAGCACCGATAATAATTCCGGCGTCGCCATTGCGGATTCTGTAAAATGTATCGTTTTTTTCTTCGACACTCAAGCCGCTGTGAATTACAACCACATCCGAAAAATGCGCCTTAAAAATCGTGACAATCTGCCCCGTCAATGCAATTTCCGGCACAAGAATTATCACATTGCGCCCAAGTTGACGCGTGATTTTAGCAGCCTCAATGTAAGCTTGAGTTTTACCCGAACCTGTGACGCCGTGCAATAAAATTCCGCTGAAAATTTTTTCTTCGACAGATTTTTTAATTTCTTCGATTGCCGCAGATTGTTCCGCAGTCAATTCAAAATTTTTTTGTACAGATTTTATATTCGCATAACTGTCACGGAGGACGCGCCGCATTTCGACTTCAACAAATCCCGCCTTAATCAAATTTTTTATTGTGTTGTCAGAAATTTTTTCATCTTTAAGTTGCAAATAATTTAGCGAAATTTTTTCTTGTAAAATTTTTAAAGCCTTCAACTGCGCGGGTTTATCGGAAAAATTTTTCTCATCAAAAGTTCCAACTAACTTAAAAAATTTCTCAAACTTAGATTTAATTTTACGGCTATGTTTAGTCGGCATAAACAGCGACATTGATTGAGCAAGCGGACATAAATAAAAATCTGCCAGCCAATAAGCAGATTGCAACATTTCAGGCGTAAACCAAGCTTCCTCGTCGATAACGTCAAGAATTTCTTTCAACTCAAAAGGAAAATTTGTATCATCTGAAATTTCTTTGACGCTGATAATAAATCCATCAATTTTACGATTGCCAAAAGGTACAATGACGCGCCAGCCCGCCGTTAAAAATTTCAGCCGCTCGGGGACAATGTATGTAAAATTTTGGTCGATTGCTTTAATTTGGATATTGGCGCGAACTTCAGCGATTAACATAACTCACCCTTCCGATAAATTTTTAAAAGACTTACAGGAAATTTTTATCAGCACTGCCGCATACAAAATTAAAATCATCAGTGAAGAAAAATTTATTCCGTGTCGTAACATTTCGCTTGTATGCGTCAACGGCAAAATTTCTATGAAAAATCTTACAAAGTCAGGTAATTGCGACGTTGAAAAAAATGTTCCGCAGAGAAAACTCATCGGCATTAAAAAATATGTGTTGACTTGTGAGAGTTCCTCAAAAGTTTTTACGTACATTGCCGCGCAGAATCCCACGCTTGCAAATATTGCCGAGTTCAAAAATATTACCGCGAAAAATCCTGCGTTGAATAAAAATTTTAATTGGGCATCGAAAAGTGCCGCGATAATCAAAATTAATCCCGTCGAAATAAATGCGCGAATCACCGCCGATAAAATTTTTCCTATCACAAAGGCAGTCGGTTCAATCGGTGCACTTAAATAATTTTCCAAACTTTTATGATAGATTTTTTCTGCGTGTACTGTCGTTGCACTCATATAGCTGACGTTCATCGTATTCAGCGCGATTATGCCCGGTACAAGAAAATCTAAATATGTGCCGCTTTCAGGCGTGATACTTCGTCCGAGTCCCCAGCCGAATGCGACTAAATATAAAATTGGGGTCACAAGTCTTGACAAGATAAATTTTTTCAAACGGCGGCGCAATACTACCCAATCGCGCCACATTACCGTTTCAATGTCAATTATAATGCGTAATGCGTAATTCGTAATTCGTAATGATTTCAAAATTTCAATCCCACAATAAGGCGATAGTGACTTCATCAAATTTAGTTTTCGGCAAGGCAAATTTTCCTTTCGCGATACATAAAGCCGCCGCCTCACAAACATTTCCGACTCCGATATTTTTTTTGACAAAATCTGATTCGTCAAGCTTGTATTCCAAAATTTTTTCGGCAAGTTCATT
>FLNU01002342.1_pt1 | contig 36816 bp, 27 predicted proteins | sample 1140361 | NCBI WGS metagenome assembly FLNU01 (sample SAMEA3878206, study PRJEB12797) | bioreactor metagenome | biome: Moose rumen | place: Sweden | collected 2011-10 | reverse complement strand
CTCGCTCCGCCGCAGCAAAGCTGCTCGCGAGCAGATGCTTGACTACGAACAAGCGGCGCGCTGCTCACTCATTGCAGGTGTAGCGGAGACCTACTACACCCTGCTCATGCTCGATGCGCAACTCGAAGTGGCACAACAGACCTCGCAGATATGGGAACAGACCGTCACCTCTATCCGGCGTATGAAAAACGCAGGTATGGCTACCGAAGCCGGCGTGGCGCAACTCGAAGCCACCTACTACGCCATTCAGACCACCGTCCTTGACCTCCAACAAGATATCCACGAGGTTGAAAACGCCCTCTGCTTCCTCACCGCCACCACCCGCCATACCATCCCAAGACAAACACTAAATGACCAAGTGGTAAATGCCCAATTAGTAAATGGCGTTGGCTTGCCTATACAACTCCTCTACAATCGTCCCGATGTCCGAGCCGCACAGCAGACTATGGCGCAGGCGCACTATGCACGCCAACTCGCCACCGCTAACTGCCTTCCCTCGCTCAACCTCAGCGGACTATTTGGCTGGACTAACCACTCCTACGCCACTATCATCGACCCTATGACGATGATATCCAACCTTGCTGCCTCACTCTTCGTACCAATCTTCAATTCCGGCAGAAACATAGCACAAGTGCGTGCCTCTAAGTCGCAACAAGAAGAGTCACGACTACAATTTGCCAAGATTGTTCTCAACGCAGGTAATGAGGTTAATCAGGCATTGGTGGATATTCAGACAGCGCAGAACAAAGCCGAACTGTATGACCAACAGGTAGAAGCCCTGACGAGAGCACAACATGCTACTCAACTGATGAAGTCCTACTCTAACACTACCTACCTTGAAGTCCTTACGGCGCAGAATAACCTCCTGCAAGCCCAGTTTGCCCGCATCGCCAACCGTATGGATATCCTTACCTCCACCGTCACCCTCTACCACGCCCTCGGTGGCGGTGCTAAATAAAAGTCAGGGCAGAGCCCTAAAGTTGAAAGAAAATCGCTAAAAAATAACAACGAAATGACTGCGGTACTTGCATTATCGAGAAAATAGCAGTAACTTTGTGATACGAAGTACGAAGTACGATGTACCATCGAACGTTCGGAGACGTTCTCCACTGCACTTATATTTCTCGTTTTTATAAAGTCGGCATTAAATGCCGACTAAAGTCTGAACGTTCGGAGACGTTCTCCACTAATGTAAGTGCTTCGTACTTTATTATAACTAATCACTAAATTTATATAATTCGTGAACAACGCTTATCACTTAAACGTTCGGAGACGTTCTCCACTACTATCACTCATCACTATTATGTCAACAATGGCGTTTATGGCCGCTTCGTGCGTAGGAGAGAAAGCAGATACGCTCTCCACCAAACCACCTGTTACCAAACCTCAGATAGAGATACAAGACGGCAGGTTGACACCTGAGGCACTATGGTCAATGGGACGCATATCCGAAGCTATATTGGATATCGAGACGGGTCAGATAGCATACACCGTCAGTTACTATAGCATAGCAGAAAACCGCGGTACTACATGGATACGCATTGCAGGAAAGGAAGGCGACAAACTGACCACTTACGACGAGTTCGTAGGTTCATCGCCTGCATGGTTCGGCAATAGCGGCATACTTGCCTATCTCAAAAACGGCAAACTGACCCTCCGTCAAAACGGAAAAGATATTGCCGCGTGTGGCTTCGAAGATGAGATAGAAGGGTTTCTCTTTAATCCTCAACGAGACAAAGTGGTGATAATATCACCTGTAAAGACCATACTTTCTACGGCGGACAAATACCCTGACCTGCCACTTGCCTCCGGCAGAGTGATAGATGACTTGATGTATAAGCATTGGGACGAGTGGGTGGAGGCTGCTCCGCAACCGTTTGTCGCGGACTTAAATATAACTTATAAAGGTGATACCCCCGCGATAGTGAAGGTTGAAATAAACAATCCTAAAAATATACTTGAAGGCACTCCATACGAGAGTCCTATGCGCCCGTTCGGCGGCATCGAGCAACTCGCTTTCTCCCCTGACGGACAGACCCTTGCATACACCTGCCGCAAGAAAGCAGGCTTAGAGTATGCAGTATCAACCAACTCAGATATCTATCTGCTCAGCCTTAACGACCTGACAGAAACAAACCTGACAGAGCCTAATCTCGGTTACGATTACAATCCTTCATATTCGCCGGATGGCGAGCATATCGCATGGATAAGTATGGAAAGAGACGGCTATGAGAGCGACGAAGCACGGCTGATGGTTAAAAATATCAAGACGGGTAAAACGACTTTCGTCAGTCGCCATTTAGACTCCAATGTTGATAGTTATTATTGGCGAGACAATAAAGAATTAGTATTCGCAAGCGTTTGGCACGGCACAACAATGCTATATAAAGCCGATATAAACGACTGCGCAATAACTTGTCTTACCGAAGGACAGTACGATTTTGTACCGATTGCCACCCCCTCTGATTATACAATAGAAGGCGATGCATATTTATGCCTGCGCCATTCAATGCGTGAGTCAAACGAGATTTACGAAGTTCATCGCAATGAGCAAGGCTATGATATAGTTCAACTAACCCACGAAAACGATAATATCTACAGTCAGATAGAAATGGGAGAGGTCATTCCCCGCTGGCAGAAGACAAGCGATGGCAAGCAGATGCTCAGTTGGATCATTCTGCCGCCTCATTTCGATCCCAACAAAAAATACCCTGCCCTACTCTATTGCGAAGGCGGTCCGCAAAGTCCCGTTAGTCAGTTCTGGTCGTTCCGCTGGAACTTTATGATGATGTCTGCCAACGACTATGTTATAGTAGCCCCTAACCGCCGCGGTTTACCCGGTTTCGGCAAAGAATGGAACGAGCAAATCAGCGGCGACTACGGCGGACAATGTATGCGCGATTACTTCAGCGCCATTGACGAGGCCGCAGCCAACCTACCCTATATTGACAAAGACAGGCTCGGTTGCGTAGGCGCTTCATTCGGAGGATTTTCCGTATATTGGATAGCAGGACATCACGATAAACGCTTCAAAGCCTTTATCGCTCACGATGGTATCTTCAATATAGAGATGCAGTATCTTGAAACGGAAGAGAAATGGTTTGCGAATTGGGATATGGGCGGAGCCTATTGGGATAAGAATAACGCCACAGCACAACGCACTTTCCAAAACTCCCCCCACCTCTTTGTTGACAGATGGGACACTCCTATCCTGTGTATTCACGGAGAGAGAGACTACCGCATACTCGCTAATCAGGCGATGTCAGCCTTTGATGCCGCTAAGATGAGAGGCATACCTGCCGAACTGCTCATCTTCCCCGACGAGAACCATTGGGTACTAAAGCCCCAAAACGGCATACTCTGGCAACGCACCTTCTTCGCTTGGTTAGACAAATGGCTGAAAGTACCAAGTGACCAAGTACCAAGTACCAAGTGATTAAGTTCGGAGACGTTCTCCACTAACTCCACTAATTATGAAAACAAGACACAAGTACACACTTCAATTTTCTGATACGGATGCCTCACGACGCATCCCGATGAATTTCGTAGAACGCTACCTGCTTGAGGCAGGCGGATTAAGCGCGATGGAAATGGGAATAGGCACTGATCACCTACTCAAGAAATATGATTGTGCATGGGTGCTGACACGCATGACAATCGAGATGTATTATTTGCCCACTTACTTGGAAAATATAATCTTTGAGACATGGGTAGAACAGAACTCACATCTCCTTTCCATTCGTAATTACAATATTTACATAGAGAAAGACGGCAAAGAAACACTTATCGGAAGAAGCGTTTCCGTTTGGACGATACTCAACCTTACCACTCGTGCCTTAGACGGCAAGTGCTTCAGCGACCCTCAATGGGAAAGCATTATTGATGGCGAGCACTTAGAGTTCAGCCGTGCTCCGAGATTAGGTAAAATAGAAGAGCCGACAAGCGTAATGCAACATACCGTACATTATTCAGACCTTGACTACAACCAACACTGCAACTCCTGCAAATACACACAATTTATGCTCAACGCCTGCGACAAATTGGCAGGCGTAGCGCCTATTCGCTTCGATGTTAACCACGCAAAAGAAGTGCACAAAGGTGAGAATATCAGTGTGCAAGTAAAAGAGAAAGAGAACGAAATTCAATATTGCGTTCTGACCGAGCAGGGTGAGGTTAGTTGCACGGGAATAATGACGGTTATCACTCCTCGTCCTTAGGGATATACGGAGCTCGCTCCTCTATATCACCGAACTGCTGCTTAACATAGCCGATAACATCTTCGAGTCCCTCAACAAAGTGAGAGAAGTCCTCCTTATAAAGGAATAATTTGTGCTTCTCGAATGAAGGCGGTTCCATTTCGCCCACGCTGCGCTTTTTACTTTCCGTAATGCAGACATACAAGTCTTCGTTACGGGATTTTTTTACGTCAAGATAGTAAATCCTCTTGCCTGCTTTTACTGAACGGGAATAAACAATCTCCGGCTCCCGACGATCATCAAAAGAACGATTTTCCATATACTTTACGATTTAACGATTTCCTTTTATATTGAACGTTCGGAGACGTTCTCTACTTATACGTACATCATTCTAAAAAACAAAGTTACAACATTCTGTTTATCTACACAATATTTTGACTTAGAAAAAAACGCAATAATTAGTTTTTTTTTAATTATTATTGCATACATTCGAAAAAAATGCTAATTTTGCAAGACTATTATAGTAAATATGATTAACCGCACACTTATTCGCACTAAAGTCGTTCAGACATTGTTTGCTTATTACAAGCATGATGACGACACCTTGCTTAACGCAAAAAAGGAGCTCTTGCATAGTTTTGACGATGTCTATTGTCTATATATGCTTTTTCTCGATTTCGTCAACGAAATGGTATCAGAGGCAGAGGACAAGTTGCAACAGGACGAAGAGCGCAGCAAGGTTACTCACACTCTTTTTACTGCCAACACTAATTTTATCAATAATCGTTTCGCTTCTCAGATATTCAACAACCGCGGGCTACGTGCCTTTATAGACGAACGCCATCTCGGTTGGGACGCAGCCCACGAGTCGCTCAAGGCTCTGTTTAAGGACATTGCAGCATCGCAATATTACTCAGACTATATGTCACTCGCTGCCCCGACATACGAAGAAGATAAAATGCTGTGGAGAAAGATTTTTACATCCATCCTACCGGATAATGCTAATTTAGAGGATGCTCTTCAAGAATTGGAAATAGCACTTGACCATAGAAATTGGGTAACGGATACCAATATCGTTCTTTCCTTTGTTATCAAGACTGTTAAGCGTTTTAGCGAGGATAGCACTCCCGAGCAGGCACTGCTACCGATGTTCGACTCAGAAAACGACCTTAACTTCGCCAAAGACCTGCTGCAAGCAGCAATAAAGAACAAAGACGAATATACTGCGCTCATCGAATCACATCTCAAGAATTGGGACATCAACCGAATAGCCTATATTGATTTGATTATCATGCAGGTGGCGGTAGCAGAGTTACTCATCTTCCCCAATATACCCATTCAAGTGACGCTTAACGAGTATTTGGAAATAGCAAAAGAGTATTCGACCCCCAAGAGCCACATCTTTATCAACGGCGTGCTTGACGAACTCATTCGCGACCTCAAAAACCGCAACGAACTGATAAAAGCAGTGGCGATAAATTAAAAAATGCAGTATAAATATAAGTATGAACGTTCGGAGACGTTCTCCACTAATTGAACGTTCGGAGACGTTCTCCACAATCTTGCAAAAAAAGTAATTTTAAATTTTAAGCTATATGTCATTACTAACTATTCTTTTACAAGCCGACCCTGCGCAGGGTGGCAATTCGTGGTCATTCTGGATAATGATGATTCTTATCTTCGTTATCATGTGGCTGTTTATGATTCGTCCGCAACAGAAAAAGCAGAAGGAACTTGAGCGTCAACGCAACGAGATGAAGCCGGGTGACAAAGTGGTTACCGCAGGCGGCATTCACGGCAAAATAGATAAAATAAGCGAGGAAGTGCTGACCATCGAGATAGCAAAGGGCGTCTCAATTAAAGTGGACAAATCATCCGTCTTTGTTGCTCCACCGACAGAGAAGAAAGAGGATAAGGATAAGAAAGAGGATAAGGATAAGAAAGAGGATAAGGATAAGAAAGAGATTAAGAAAGCGGACTAATAAACACCTGCATTTCTAACTTCTAACAGCGATAGCAGTCCAATATGGCTTCTTATAAATCAGATAAAGTAAAGCATATAATATCCTCCATCGGACAAAGTTTAAGATCATTTTTGTTTTCCAAGGATGCTCTCATCTTTTGTTTTTTCCTGCTTCTCGCAATGAGTATTTGGTACCTGCACGGGTTACAAAAACTACACAGTAATAGTGTAGCGACTGCCAAACCGGAACCTGTGCAATCAGCGCCGGAATATATGGAACAGCATTTCACGGTACCCGTCAAATCAAGAGCCGTGCCGAAAGGACAAGAGATGATACTCTTCCCTGCCGAAGTTACAATAACAGCCAAGGTAGAGGTGGCACACTACAACGATATTCACCCCGATGACTTCTCTGCTGTTTGCACCTATCAGAACAACGCCAACACTTTACCGATTGAGGTCAGTTGTTCATCATCATATATAGTCAATTATACTCATTCCCCGCAAGCAGTGGAATATGTCTTGCAAAACAAAAATTAAAGGACACTGGCACTTATATCCGTCTTCATAAAGTCGGCATAGAATGCCGACTAAAGTCCGAACGTTCGGAGACGTTCTCCACAGCGCAAGCGGTACTTGAATAGGGCACATCTTATACAATGAAAAAGATTCAAATGGTTGATTTGCAGACGCAATATCAACAAATCAAGGCTGACATAGACTATGGCATTCAAGAAGTGATCAACAGCGCATCATTCGTTAAAGGCAAGAAAGTACAGCAGTTTCAGGAGCATCTTGCCGAGTGGCTTGGTGTAAAGCATGTTATAGCTGTTGGCAATGGTACTGATGCTTTGCAAATAGCACTTATGGCATTAGGTCTGAAGCCCGGCGACGAGGTTATCACTCCGACCTTCACCTTTATTGCTACGGCAGAAGTAGCGGCACTGCTCGGCTACACGCCTGTGGTAGTAGATGTTGACTTTGACACATTCAACATTGACCCTGACGCAATCAGGCGAGCCATAACGCCAAAAACAAAGGCTATCGTGCCTGTTCACCTGTTCGGACAATGTGCCAATATGGAAGAAATTCTCAGGATAGCCGAAGAGCATAACCTGTTTGTTGTAGAAGATGCTTGTCAGGCTATTGGTAGTGAATATACATTCGCGAATGGTATCAAGAAGCAGGCGGGCTGTATGGGGCATATAGGTTGCACCTCGTTCTTCCCGTCGAAAAACCTCGGTTGCTATGGCGATGGTGGTGCCCTCTTTACCGATGATGACGCGCTTGCAGAAAAGATAAGAGTGATTGCCAATCATGGTATGGTAGTACGCTATCACCACGACCTCGTAGGTGTCAATTCGCGCCTTGACTCTATTCAGGCTGCCGTACTTGACGCTAAACTGCCGCACCTGAAGGAGTACACCGCAGCAAGGCAACAAGCAGCCCACTTCTACGACAATGCGTTTGCCGGCAACAAACATATTCTTATCCCTGCTCGCGATACCAAGTCAACACATGTCTTCCACCAATACACACTCAGACTGATACCCGATGAGGGTATATCACCTGCCGAATACCGCGATAATATTCGTGAGAAATTGGCTGAAAAAGATATTCCTGCCATGGTTTATTATCCCGTACCGTTGCACCTGCAAAAGGCGTATCTCGACCCCAGATACAAACATGGCGATTTCCCAAATGCAGAACGGCTTGCAGACTCCGTTCTCTCCTTACCCATGCATACCTGCTTAGATAAGGAGCAACTTGAGTATATTACTCAAAATGTTCTTCAGATACTCTGAAAACGGCAGATCCGGCGAGAGGCTAAAACGCACTCCCACACTCCAACATTGTAATGTAAAACAAACAAATTATGCAATATGAAACAACTTTCCAATTCTAAATTAGCACTTTTGCTGATAGCGACAATTGCGACCACGAGTTGCATCTCAGATGTTGACATGAATAACATCGATCCTTCCGCAAAAGTAGGGATGGGTTTAGCACTACCCGTCGGAAGCCTCACCCTAAAATTAGGAGATTTCATCGGAGATAGCACTTTTGAGAATATCTCCATCAACGACAAAGGCATCTATCAATTTCAGACCACTTTCACTTATATGAAAGAGTTCCACCAGATTGACCTGACTCGTTATCTGACCGACATCAATTCAGTATTGATGATGAAACAGCAGGTAAAGGAACAATACCCCTCTATTCCTGAAAATCCGATAACAGGCGAGGTATATATAGCAGACACGGGACAAGATATTGTTCTTAACTTCCCCATCGGTCTGAAGTTCGCCAACATCAACACCAATGTGGATGAGGAGAGGCTTGACAAGATGACTATCGAGTCGGCACAGTTCACCTCCAACTTCTCGCAGAATTTCGGTCTCGACTTCTCTCGCATCAAAAAACTGGAGATTATACTTCCTGAAAATATGCACCGCGATGGAGGTCAAATAGTTAATATTCCGCTTAGCGGATATGACTACGGCAGGGATATTCCTGTTATAGTTGATCACTTCGAAATTAACCTGTTAGAAGACGACAAGCAACCGTTTGACGCGACGAGCAACCCCGTTACAGACTCCGTAACGCTTACGATGAGTTATACAATCCGTCTTAATAGCGGCGAGACGATAACCTTAGACGATAACTCTGCTTTTGACTATAATTTTAGAGTTAGTTTCATCGAATACGATGCCCTTTATGGTTATTTCGCCACATCAAGCGAGATGCGAGATAAGGATGAGATGGATATCGGCAAGGCTTGGGAGTTTTGGAACAGCATATCTGAATTCACTATTCCTATTGCAGAGCCTCAACTTCGCCTCGACCTCACCACAGCTATTGCGGCTCCGCTCGGCGTGCATATTGACACCTTGCAAGTTGAAGACCGCACTAAAACGCCACCTGTAGTACACACAGCGACATTCAAGACGAGTGCTATTCCTACTCACTACGACACTCTGTTCCCTAAATATCTTACCGTCAATGACCCGTTAGACGCAAGAATAACCAACGATGTCACCTTTGACAAAGATAACGGTAATCTTGACTACATTTTTGAAATTCGCCCCGATATAGTAAGGTATAGTTATGAGTTCAAGCCTTACGATGTGCCGGGCGTTTATCAGCACCGCCTCACTCGCGACACCAAGATCAATGTTGATGCAACGATAACAGTGCCTTTTATCTTTAAGGAAGGTACTAAGTTGGCATTCCGCGACACGGTGCATGTTGCGATGGACTCGCTCTCTCTGCAAGCACTCACAAAAGATGTTGACGAGATTGACTCTATCAACGTACAGAACCTCAAACTTGTGCTGACGACCCAAAGTTATATACCTTTGGATATTAAGGTACAGATATTCTTCTTGGACAAAGACGGCAATGATGTCGGTATGAAGATTAATGACGATAACTATGTTATTATTCCCGGACCTACTGACTACGTAGGCGGCGTCGTTCAAAGTCCTAACGAAGCAAATATAGTTTTGGACATTGACCAGAGCGACCTCGACCTGATTGCAAAGGCGAAGAGTATTGCATTCGATCTTGATCTTAGGGATGTGGATGTATCTCAGTTGCAAGACAAAGGGGCTATCTTCCCCATCAGCATATCACAAGATACTAAGTTTACACTAAAAGTGGCATTATCAGCAAAGGTAGAGGCCTATCTGCAACTGCCTTTTGAAGAGAAATAACACTTAGCTATAAGTGATAAGTTATAAATTCCACATAAAATTCCAACGACAATGAAACGCAATATATATATATTATTTGCCTTGCTGCTGACGAGCAGCCTTGTGTCTGCGCAAGAAGTCAACACCACAAATATGCTGGAGATGTCGCCCTACAGACATTATATCAACCCTGCCTTTGAGCCGATAACCGAAGGCTATTTCTACCTACCGCTTATCAGTCACCTTGATATGTATGTAGGCGAGAACTCACTTACCATGAGTGACTTGATATTTAAGCAAGACGGAATAACGATGACCGCCCTTCATCCCAACTCCAATAAAGATATTATGAAGGCATTCCGTCCTAATACTCTAACGAGAATAAATCTCTCAATGCCTGTCTTCGGCTTCGGTACCCGCACCGTTCATGACGGCTATTTCCACTTCAACCTCGACTTCAATATTGATGGAGGAATAGGCTTACCTCGCGATCTGTTCAAATTCGTCTTAGGCGGTGGTATGACTAATCTCTCAGGGGAAAATATCTATAACCTCAAAGCGTTAGGCATTAATTCTCAAGCATACTTAGCACTTGCTCTCGGCTATTCGCGCAAGCAGACCGACCAATGGACATGGGGTTTGAAACTCAAACTGATTGACGGTATTGCATACGCCGGAATGACACAGAACAAACTTGACCTCAATGCATCGCCCGAGAGATGGAAACTGAGCGGAAACGGACAAATGAACATCGCAGGTCCGTTTGAGACTTATCCCAAATCCGTTGCTTTTAACGATATTCAAGAGTGGTTCAATGACCCGACTGCTAATATCAACACAAGCAATATAGGAAAATTGTTTAAGCCAAACGGCTATGGTCTTGCCTTTGACCTTGGTGCTACCTATCAGCCGCATGAGATGGTGAAGATATCTGCCTCTCTTACCGACATAGGTGCTATCTATTGGACAGGAAAGAAATACAAGTATAATGTTTACGGCGAGTTCGACGGTGTTGGTTCGATGCAGTATAGCGACTTCGTAGATAAAGACGGTCAGTTCCAGTCAAACGCCTTGGCTGATACCGTTGTCAGCAGACTGCAAGAGGTCTATGAAAACGCTTTCACCCCTGACGGTGACCCGTCGCAAGGTTTCTTTGCTCCGCTAACCATGAAACTGAATGTAGGCGTTGATGCCTATTTCGTTGACAATATCATCGGTGTAGGTCTCTACTCCAAGACGATGCTTTATAACATGAAGTTATATGAGGAGTTGACCTTAGGTGCTTCTGTAAGGCCATGCACTTGGTTTAACTTCGGAATCTCCTATTCCTTCATCAACGGTAAATGGAGTAACCTCGGTGCCGCTTTCGGTCTGCGCGGTGGTCCGTTCGTATTGACCGTTGCTGCCGACTATGTCCCGCTCAACTGGGCAAAAGTGCCGACAAATGATAAAGAGGTACCTATCCCTTATAAGACTAAAGGTGTCAATGTCGAGTTAGGACTCGCTATCGTATGGGGTTGGAAAGACAAAGACCGCGATAAAGACGGAGTTAAGGATAAGTTAGATATGTGTCTCGGCACGCCTCGCGATGTACGCGTAGATGCACTCGGTTGTCCTCTCGACAGCGATGGTGACGGAGTACCTGACTACCTTGATGAATGTGCCGGCACTCCTGTTGCCGCATACGGTATGATTGACGAGAAAGGTTGCCCCATCGACTCGGATGGCGACGGAGTACCCGACTACGAAGATGAGTGCCCCGATACACCGGCCGAGATGTACGGATTCGTTGACGAGAAGGGTTGTCCGCTCGACACCGACGGCGATAGTGTTCCTGACTACAAAGATGAGTGTCCTGAGACATTACCCGAGGCAAGAGCCTTCGTTGATGAGAAGGGTTGCGATAAGGATAGCGATGGAGACGGAGTACCTGACTACTTAGACAAGTGCCCTGATACACCTGTTGAGGCATACGGCTTCATCGACGAGACAGGTTGCCCGATCGACACCGACGAAGACGGAGTACCTGACTACATTGACGAGTGTCCTGACACACCGGCAGCGGCAAGAGGTCATGTTGACGAGAAGGGTTGTGAGAAAGATACTGACGGCGATGGTGTTCCTGACTACAAAGATATGTGTCCGGATGTTGCCGGAACTGCTATCAATAAGGGTTGCCCTGAAGAAAGCAAAGAAATAGTCAATATCTTCAAGAAAGCAATGCAAGGTATTCAGTTCGAAACAGGTAAGTCGAATATTAAACCTTCATCATACGGCATCCTCGATCAAGTAGCACAAGTCTTCATCGACAATCCTAACTACACTGCCGAAGTTCAAGGTCATACCGACAATGTCGGCAAACCTGCCGCAAACATGAAGTTGTCAGACGACCGCGCTAACGCCGTTCGCGAATATCTCATCAACAAGGGTATTGAGGAAAATCGCCTCACCGCCAAAGGTTATGGTGATACGATGCCTATAGAGAGCAACGCTACAGCTAAGGGTAGATCCCTGAACCGCCGCGTAGAGTTCGACCTCACTATCGTTGAAAGACATACTGAGATTATACGTCGCTTTGCCGACCCTGAACCCACCGACAGAGTATTAGTACCCGACACCTTAAACCAAGTACCAAGTGACGAAGTACCAAGTACCAAGTGACGAAGTACGGTAGAGGTGGTGTTTTTCACCGTCTCTCAATAGTGGAGAACGCCTCCGAGCGTTCAGACTTTTTGACTTCTTTGAGAGACGGTCGAAAAGACCGTCTCTACTATCGACTTTCGGCTTTCGTAAATATATAATTATTAATTTTTCAATCATATAACTATGGGAAGAGCATTTGAATATCGCAAAGCCACCAAATTGGCTCGATGGGGCCACATGGCTCGCACATTCACCAAAATCGGAAAAGAAATAACTATTGCAGTTCGCGCCGGCGGTCCTGACCCTGACGGTAACCCGCGTCTAAGAGTGCTTATTAAGCAGGCGAAAGACGAAAATATGCCAAAAGAGAATATCGAACGCGCTATCAAAAAAGCCACCGATAAGTCAACCGAAGGCTACAAGGAGATAAACTATGAAGGATATGGTCCCCACGGCATTGCCATCTTCGTTGAGACGGCAACCGACAATAATATGCGCACCGTTGCCAATATCCGCTCATACTTTACCAAACATGGCGGGTCGCTCGGTACGCAAGGGTGTCTGCAATTCCTCTTCGACCGCAAATGCGTCTTCACTACCGCTCCGAAAGAAGTGGATATGGACGAACTCGAACTTGAACTGATTGACTATGGTGTTGAGGAATTAGGCAAGGACGAGGAAGGCAATATCATTATCTCAGGTGCCTTTGAGTCATACTCTGAAATTCAAAAATATCTTGAGCAGAACGGCTTCGAAATCAAATCGGCAGAGTTCGTGCGTATCCCTAACGACTTGAAGCAGGTAACACCTGAGCAAAGAGAAGGAGTGCAGAAACTCATTGACAAGATTGAGGAGGACGAAGATGTTCAAAATGTCTTCACCAATATGGCTCCCGAAGAGGAATGATGAGCGACATAGATATTATCAAAAAATATTTCCCATTAACAGAACTCCAAGAGCAACAATTTGCTGCTCTTGGGGTACTTTATAGGGAATGGAACGCCAAGATAAATGTGATATCCCGCAAGGATATTGATAATCTCTTTGAGCATCATATCCTCCACTCTCTTGCCATCGCTAAATATCTGTCGTTCAAGGAAGGTTCCGCAATTCTCGATGTCGGTACCGGCGGCGGCTTCCCCGGAATACCGCTTGCTGTAATGTTTCCTAATGTGGAGTTTACGCTTATTGACTCAATAGGAAAGAAGATTCGCGTTGCGACAGAAGTGGCAGTCGGGGCACAAATACCTAATGTACGCTGCATACAGGAACGCGTTGAAGAAGAGAAAGGGAAATACGATTTTGTGGTCAGTCGCGCCGTTATGCCGCTTGCTGACCTATATAAACTGACAAGGAAAAATATATCCTCTGTGCAGCGCAACGCTTTGCCAAACGGCATCATCGCACTCAAAGGCGGAGAATTGACGAAAGAGATAAGTCAGTTTAGAAAAATCGCCGAAATAGAAGATTTGTCATCATACTTCAATGAAGAATATTTTTCAACGAAAAAGATTGTTTATTTAAGTATCAAAGGACCAAGTAACTAAACGACTTAGATATTCGTATTTTGGTCAAGTAATATCAGTTTCACCAACTCTGTCACCGCGTCTTCTTGCGCTATATTAGCTTTCACGCACTCTTTTCCCCTATAGAGCGACACCTTACCTCTGGCAGCCCCTACGTAACCATAGTCAGCATCCGCCATCTCGCCCGGACCGTTGACCACACAACCCATAACGGCTATTTTCAACCCTTTGAGGTAGGAAGTAGCCGCTTTTACTTCGCGAATAACATTCTCAATATTGAAAAGCGTTCTACCACACGATGGGCAAGATACATATTCGGTCTTATAACGCAGTATGCCCGCAGCCTGCTTAATATCTTTTACCAAACCATCGAGTGCCGACTGAGAGAAATGAGGATTGACAATCTCAAGGTCGCAGCCCGTATTACCTTCCTCTACTCGGTTCCAAAGCAGTCTGCCCGTCTCGGCAGAAGCCTCTATCACGAAGAGCGACCAGTCTTCTTCGTCGGACTCATATCGCCATACTACGGATGGGGCACTGCCGTTCTCCGATGCTGCTTTAACCTTTTGCACTAATCTGACATGAGTATATCTATTACTCTTCGGATCGGTGAAATAGTCTCTGAGTGCCATTCCGACGGGCAGTTCTGCCTCAGGTGCTTCGCTTAGCGAAACACGAATAGTATCTCCCACCCCCTCTGCAAGCAAGGCACCTATGCCTACCGCCGATTTTATCCTGCCGTCCTCACCTTCGCCGGCCTCGGTAACACCGAGATGAAGCGGGAAAGACATATTCTCATTATCCATGGCGGCAACTAATAGTCTTACAGTCTGCACCATAATGCGGGTGTTACTTGCTTTAATCGACAGCACTATATTTTGAAAATCTTCCGCCACTGCAACGCGCAGAAATTCCATGCAAGACTCCACCATACCTTCCGACGTATCGCCATAACGCGACATTATTCTATCCGACAAAGAACCGTGATTAACGCCAATGCGGATGGCTGTATTATATTGCTTGCAAATATTCAGCAGTTTAGTAAATCGCTCTCGCAAACGCTCTAATTCCGCCTTATATTCCTCGTCAGTATAATCAATATGCTTGAATTTACGAGCGGGATCGATATAATTTCCGGGATTGATTCGCACCTTATCAACCACCTCAGCGGCTCTATCTGCCACATTAGGATTGAGATGAATATCGGCAACCAACGGTTGAGAATAGCCTCTCTCCACAAGTTCATGCTTGATAACGCCTACCGCCTCTGCTTCACGACTACCCTGAGCCGTAAATCTAAGCAGTTCTGCGCCGGCATCAAAGCATCTCATCGCCTGCTCAATCGAACCCGCGATATCGTTCGTATCGGTATTGGCCATTGTCTGCACTCTTATCGGATTATCACCTCCAATCAACAGATTTCCAACCCTCACTACCGACGACCTCCGCCTATTATATCTCATCTCTGTTATCTCTTTGTCTTTCACTTTTCACCTGCGTGTTTCACCATTCTAACAGCACCTTCCCACATTGTCCTGACAGCATCACATCGAACGCCTTCTGATAGTCATCAAAGCGAAAACGGTGCGTAATGACGGGCGACAGGTTAAACCCTCCGAGAAGCATCTGCTCCATCTGATACCATGTTTCCCACATTCTGCGACCCGTGATACCCTTAATAGTCAAAGCATTGAATATTATATCCGACCAATTAACCTGTGTATCGGGCGGCAGTATCCCTAACTGCGCTATATTAGCTCCTTTGTACATGTGTGCCACCATATCATTGAATACCTGCGGTACACCTGACATCTCCAACCCCACATCGAAACCTCTGATACCTAATTTCTTCATCGCTCCGTCAAGTGTCTCACCTGCGGCGGTATTGACGGTCATCGTGGCACCCATACGCCGAGCTATATCAAGACGCAGAGCATTAATATCTAATACCACTATATTCTTTGCCCCCGCAAAGCGACATATTCCTGCCGCCATAGTACCTATCAAACCCGCGCCAGTAATCAGAACATCTTCGCCGAGCAACGGGAAAGCAAGAGCCGTATGAGTAGCATTACCAAACGGGTCCATGATAGCCGCAAAATCGTCAGGTATCTCAGGGCGTAACTTCACTATATTCGACTCAGGTATTGACACATACTCGGCGAAAGCACCATCGCGACCCATTATACCTACCGAGAGACTGTTCTCGCATACATGCGCCATACCCCTGCGACAGTTGCGGCAGTGCCCGCAAACAATGTGTCCCTCAGCTGTAACCCTATCCCCGATATTGATATTCCTCACGCCTTGCCCTACCTCAACCACTGTTCCTACAAACTCATGCCCCTGAATAAAGGGAACGGTGCAATGCTGCTGCGACCACTCGTCCCACTTATATATGTGCATATCGGTGCCGCAGATAGCGGCTTTGGTCACTTTGATAAGAACGTCATTTACCCCTACTTCCGGCATCGGCACATCTTCCATCCATATTCCGCGTTTAGCATAACGCTTAACAAGTGCTTTCATCTGTGAATAATGACTGAAATTTTACACTTTATTGTTTCAACACTCCGAGCTGCTTGCCTATTTTAACGAAAGCCTCCACACCTTTGTCAAGCTGCTCACGTGTGTGAGCGGCACTGACCTGCACGCGGATACGAGCCTCGCCCTTCGGCACAACAGGGTAATAGAACCCCGTAACATATATTCCCTCCTCTTGCAATGCGGCGGCAAACTGCTGTGAGAGAACCGCATCGTAGAGCATGACGGCACAGATAGCCGACTCTGTGGGTTTGATATCAAAACCGGCTGCTTTCATGCGTGAGATGAAATAGTCGGTGTTGGCGTGCAACCTATCTTGAAGGGTGTTGTCACGTGTGAGTATTTCAAACGTCTTCAGTGCCGCCGCACATATCATCGGCGGTAGCGAGTTGGAAAAGAGATAAGGTCTTGAGCGTTGGCGGAGGAGGTCGATTATCTCCTTACGTCCTGTTGTGAAACCGCCCACGGCTCCGCCGAATGCCTTGCCGAAGGTGCCTGTGATAATCTCCACCTTGCCGCGTAACCCGAAACGCTCCGTCACACCATGACCCGTCGCGCCCACTACCCCGGCAGAGTGGCTCTCATCAACCATAACGAGAGCGTTGTATCTCTGCGCTAACTCGTATATCTTGTCAAGCGGACAGACGTTGCCGTCCATAGAGAAGACACCGTCGGTGGCGATGATACGAAAACGTTGCGCCTGCGCCTTTCTGAGTTGCTCCTCAAGATCCGACATATCCGCATTCTTGTAACGGTAGCGCACTGCCTTGCACAAGCGTACTCCGTCAATGATAGAGGCATGGTTGAGTGTGTCGCTGATGATAGCGTCCTCCTCGGTCAGCAACGGCTCGAAGAGTCCTCCGTTAGCGTCGAAACAGGCAGCGTAGAGGATAGCGTCCTCAGTGCCGAAAAAGTCCGAGACAGCGCGTTCGAGCTGCAGGTGTGTATCCTGCGTGCCGCAGATAAAACGAACAGATGCCATGCCATAGCCGCGCTCGTCCATCTTCTGTTTGGCGGCAGCGATAAGCTCGGGGTTGTCGGCGAGTCCTAAGTAGTTGTTCGCACAGAAGTTAACCACATCCTTGCCGCCCTCAACCTGTATGCCGCTGGACTGCGGCGTAACAATGACTCGCTCATTCTTATACAAGCCGGCGGCTTTTATCTCTTGCAGAGTCTTCTGCAAATGCTGTTGGAAATCAGAGTACATAATGGTATTGATTTAAGTATAATCGAATGTCGAAAGTTGATTTATTTCAGTTTATACTCCATCCTGACGGTAATACGCGCTTTCTTCTCCTTGCTTGAGGTGTTGAACGTCCCTCCGTATGAGTACTCTTCCTCCCCCGTCGCAGAAGTTATCTGAAAGACACCGAGACTTGCATGCCTGGCCTTGCCCAAACGAGCACCGGCATTACGAACAACATTCTCGGCACGCGCATAAGCATCACTCGATGCCTTCTCTATAAGAGCAAGCTTGAGGTCGTTAAGCTTCGTGTAGTAGTAGTCCGGCGTGTAGGAGTCCACATCTACATCCTGAGCTATCAACGAGGATATCTCTCTTGACAAACGCTCCACCTTGTCCACGTCAAACGACTTCACAACAAACCTCTGAGAAAAAGCGTAGCCTGCAAACTGAGAGCCGACATAATTACCCTTGTCGTTATAAATGGAACGCGACTGTTTCTGAGTATTGACGAAAGAAAACTTTATCTCGTCATCACTCACACCATTGCTATGAAGATAATCCAACACTTTTTTTTGGTTTTGTTCCATCTGTTCATAACCAGCTAACTTACTTATGTTTTCAGCACTTAAATGACCTTCCCAAACAATCATATCTGCCGTAAACTCTGTCTCGCCGAGTCCGGTAACTGAGATGGTGTCGTTTGAGCGACCGTAAAATGTAATCGCAAACGAGAAAATAATCACGCTAATAATAACGGAGCAACCGATAATAAGATACTTGACGACGTCTTTCATAATTTTGTATTTTTAACTGTTTGTACTTCTATTTTTCACACGAATAAATAAGCGTTGTTAATTCCGCTGAATATTATTCGGCATAACTATAAGCGTTGTTAATTCCGCTGAATATTATTCGGCATAGCTATAAGCGTTGTTAATTCCGCCGAATATTATTCGGCATAGCTAATTTGTTATTACCTGTTTTTGTTTTGGTTGCAGGCGGGGACTGCCTTGCTACCGCGTCCCCAAAAGGTGCTGCAAAGGTAAAATAATTTTTTGAGATATGCAAATTTTTTATGCGGGATTTGCAAAATAAATGATTCATGAAAAAGATTTGCACTAAAATCTGCAAGCGGACACCGCCACCAAGGAGAAAGCCGTCGATCAATTCACAATCTACCACTCCACCCCCGTCATTTTGTCCACAGATTAAACAGATTAAACGAATAATTGGGGTGTCCCGATGCGGAAGACAAGAAAAAGAGGCGACATGCTATGCCGCCTCTTTTCTTATCGCTTATCATTTTTACTCGTTAGTAGTGAAGCACTCCTGTGCTTCGCGCGAGGCACGGGAGTCTTCACGCGAGGCACGGGAGTGCCTCGCTACTACAACGAGAAGACTTACCTCCCAATCACTACTCTGCGAGTGGCGTTTTCATATTGGAAAAGGTAAACACCTTGCGGGAGTCCAAAACGCAGAACATCGTTATCACTGCCGGTTGTATTTATCACCGTCAGCAATCTGCCCGTCACAGTGTATATTCTGAGCAATTTGCCGTCTTCTGCGGACAGAGATGATACCGAATTCGGCACACTCTTCTCTACCACCACAATCTCTCTCTCCTGCATTGTCGGAGCATAGATGTCGTTACCTGTCTGCACGGCAGTTATCGTTACTTCGCCGTCAGACAGTATATAGAGAACATTATCTATAATGACTGCAATGGTTGAGTCTGAGGATATATATTCTATCTCTAAGCCCGAAGTGGCCTCAGCAGTAAGAACAACGGAATCGCCTCCCGACAGACCGGCAAGGTCGTCAGTCCAAATAATATCCTGCTGATAGAGTACTACCAACGAAACTTCAAGAGAAACCACATTATACCCTAATGAGTCGGCGGGGACGAAATTAACGGCAAGACTATACTCACCCGCTTCACTGAGCACTATGGTAGCATCCGCCCAAACGAACTCACCATCTACCGATGCTTCACCGCCTATTAGCGGAACAGACACAAGTTCGGTGCCGACATAGACCTCATCTACAACGGGCATATCGATTATCTGAGGCACCGCCTTTGTCACATTAACCTGCACCTGAACTACTGCCATATCATAATTATCTGCATCATCAGGCAAGAATAATACCCACGCAAAATTATCTCCGGCAACGGGGACGAAGGTACTGTCAGCCCAAACAAACGAGCCTTCAACAGACGCTTCACCGCCTGTGAGTTCTGACTGCGCTATGGTCTCACCATAAACAAGACTGCTTGCAGCGGGTAGCTCAGTTATAGTAACGACAGCCTTATCGACAACAACCGTTACTTCAACATGAGCCGTGTCGTAAATAGTATTATCTTGTGGGGTGAATATTACGGTCTGAGAATGAACGCCCTTGCCAAGCACGACCTCAGCGTCAGCCCAAGCAAACGAGCCTTCAACGGAAGCCTCACCGCCCGTCAGTTCGGATGCAGACAACGAGTCACCATAATGAATGTCAGCAGCGACAGGCAACTCGCTAATCACAACAGGAGTCTTGCTTATGACGATAGTCTTCTTTTCAGATGCATAGTCATATTTCTCGTTACCGGCTTGAAAGGCGGTAATATCCACAGTACCCGATGATAAGATAACCAACTCGTTATCATCAACGAACGCAATGGCGCTATCCGAACTCTGATAACCAATCTCTAACCCACTCGAAGCCGTAGCAGACAGCGTTATCCGATCGGTAGTAATAGCCGTTTCAGGTAGGTCGAAGTTAAGTATTGCTTGATTAAGTCCTTTGGATGTAATAGAGATAGGAATAACGATAGTGGAAGGATTATCCTTTCCGTCGGTTATAGTTACAGAGCCTTCGTATGTGCTGTCCTTCTCGGTAGGAGTAAAAGAAATGGTGAAGCTGCTACTACCATAGTCGCCGCACCCTTCACCAAGAGTAAGAGTGCTGACTGCAAACGGAGCAGTAGCAGCCACTGTCATTAGGTCGATATTCGAGTGACTAACGATAATCTCTTGTTGCCAAATGGCGTTCGCCTCTGCTTCTGTAGATATCTGACTGATATTCGCGCGAAGGTACTTCTTGCGAGTAACGCTGATACTGCTGATAGTGTGAGTAGTACCTGTCTCTGTCGTACGGAAGCGGATCTTCGTTGCCGTTTCTTCAAGAGTGATATTGCCCGATGCGGTAGCACTTGTACCCACCACCTTGTTATATACACTATACCAATCCCATAGATTATTAACACAAGCATATTGCTCAACTACCAAGGCTGCATAATTAGGAGTTGTTCCCCAACTTCCGCTTTTCGAGCCATGTAAAGCAGAGAATGTAAGAGTTTGAGGAGGTCCTGCAAGAGTATATTCCTTACTCAGATTGCTACTGCTCAGAGTTAGTGTTCCTACAGAGAGGGAGCGACCACTACACTGCGAAGCAGGGTTGCGAACAATAACCATATTCTGCAGCGAGACAGCGATATATTCCTCCCCGTTTATGTCCCCGCCTGCCTGAGTAGCAGTTATATACGTCTCACCCTCACCTACTACGGTAAGCACATTGCCATTCACTGTAACCACACTCTCGTCAGCCGAGGTATAAACTATATCGCCGCCGCTCGATGCCGTGGCAGTCAGTTCTACCGGATTACTCGTGGTTAACAAATTGAGCAGATTCTGCTCCCAAGTGATAGTCTGCTTGAGGAAGTTAGTAACCACAAATTTATTTGTTTCTTCTACCGGCTGATACTCGTTATCCCCCGCCTGCATAGCCGTGATATTAGCAGTACCGGCAGCCTTTGCAACAAGCAGCGTATCGCCTACGACCTCTATTACATCAGGCTTATCCGACTCGAAAGTTACCCTGCCACCATTAGCGGTAACAGCGATATAAGGCATCGACTCGTTCGGATAACTCTCGCCCACATTCATGACATAGGCGGAATCGGTTGATACAAGCGCAGTATTCCATTGTATAGTTTGCGGACGACGAGTCGTCTCTGCCAACACTCTCACATACTTAGTATAAGTGCCGTTGGTGATGGTTATAGTATCGTCGTGAGCACCTACCTCGTTAGTGTGATTATATGTGACGGTCAGTTGCTGCGAACCATACTTATTAACAGCACCGAAACTTGTAGGCGAAACGGTGAAACGGTCTGACGAAACATTAACACTCAGTTCCGACACATTACACCAATTGACAAGCATAGTACCACTCACCTCACCATAGTTGATGGCAGCCGTTCCCAAATCAAGAGTCGAAGGTTCCGGATTCTCTACATATTCCAGTTTCGATATTTTAACATTCTTAACATATCCTGCAAAATTACCCGAATAGCATATTTTTACATATCGGGTATCTTTCTGAAGTTGAATAGACGCAGAAGTGAAACTTGTTTCATCATGAGTTGCTGTCCATACCTTGTCTGAAGGCATGGTAGAAGAACTACTCTCTTGAACATACCACTCAACTTCAGTTGCTCCAAATGTACCGCTTTTATTTACGGCAAGTTCGAAAGTAAGTGTATCAGGAATACCATTAAAGTGAATAATAACATACTTATCATCCCAATTTCGAGCAGGACTACCCGCTATAAGAGTACTTGAACCACCCAACCTGATTCCGTTTGAACTATCCCAAGCATTATCACCGGAGGATGATACTTTGCATTGAGAATCACTAAATAGACTGCTTGTCATACTGAAAGGCACTGAAGGCACTGTAGCAGTCGCTTGCTGCACACAAAAAAACAGACTAAAAAGCAGCAAAAATAAAGAGTAAAAATGTTTCATATTATATATTATAAAAATTGCTTATTTTTAAGATTGACATTAAAAAAATGCATTGTTTTTACACAAAACAATGCACAAAATTAAGATAAATCTTTGAAATTAGCAAATTCTACGCCTATTTTACGATGTATTATTAAAAATATGCAACTCTTTAATAACGAAATAGGGAAAAAACACCGCGCTGACGCGCGCCGCAGGCAACGAAAGCCGCCCCTCTTCATCTCCTGCCACAAAAATGCTGGCAAAAGAACGCTCGGAGGCGTTCGCTACTATTATCAAGTATTAGAGCATGATGACGAGAAAAAAAATATTGTTCGTTCAAAATATTGTTCGTTCAAAATATTGTTCGTTGATGTTATTACTTATCATTGTGGAAGTTGCAGGCGAGCCGCCTGCGCTCCCTATTGCCGCAGTGATTCTTGAAGTTGCAGACGAGCCGCCTGCGCTCCCTATTGCCACAGTGATTCTTGAAGTTGCAGGCGAGCCGCCTGCGCTCCCTATTGCCGCAGTGATTCTTGGACTCTTTGCGACTCATTATGGAGTGCTTCGAGAATCTGCATCACATTTTCTTCGGACAGCCCCTGCTCGCTTGCCCATTGTAACCGTCCGGTAACGACATCTTGCCACCTTGCCGTCTGCAAGACCTGAATATTATTCCGCTTCTTATACTCCCCTATTTTCTTGCTAAGGTTCATCCGTTCTGCGACGAGTTGCCATAACCGGTCGTCAATCTCGTCCATCTGTGCCCTTAATGCTGCGAGTTCAGGAGAGGCGAGCGCTGGGTTCGGCGAATACGCCAATGGTGACATGGCTACAGGGTGAGAGGTATTGGCGTTTGTTATAGGGAAAAGAGTCATGAGCAGGTCTTTGAGCTGCGCGGGGGACAGCTGTTGGTTCTTGTCAGAGAGGGCAGAGGGCGGGTCGGGATGGAACTCAATCATCAGCCCGTTGTAGCCCATCTCGAGTGCCTGCTTGGAGAGTGCCGTTACCGCCTCCGCCTTGCCGGAGAGATGAGAGGGATCAAGCAACAAAGGCAAATCAGGGAAATGCTTTTTTAGTGCTAATGCCACCGCCCATTGCGGCGAGTTGCGGTAAGCAGAGATGGTTGATATATGATTTTTAACATGATACGAGGCATAGGAGTGCCTCGCTACTACCGGGGTGGAGTTGAATCCGCGGTGAACCGCCATCACATTGTCCGTTCCGACCACTGCGCCAAGCCGCTGAATAGCCCCTTCCCACAAGCCCAGATCGGGTGAAACGGGGTTCTTGACCAGCAGCGTGAGTACCTGACCGTTAATAGCATCGGCTATCTGCTGAACGATGAAAGGGTTGGTCGTTGTTCTTGCACCTATCCATAGGCAATGCAAGCCGTAGGAGAGAGCGAGTCGCACCTGTTCCTGCGTGGCTACCTCAGTGGCTACCTCGATGCCGTATTCCCTCTCTATATCGGCAAGCCATCGCAATGCTTTCTCCCCTACCCCCTCGAAGTTCCCTGGACGGGTGCGAGGTTTCCACACACCGGCACGAAAGATAAGGCGAAATCCCCTATCTTGCAGGTGATGAGAATCAGAATAATGCTTGAGAACAGATACCGCCTCACGCAACTGCTGCTCTGACTCCGCAGCACACGGACCAACTATGAATACCGATGGTTGCATTAGTGGAAAGTGAAAAGTTGAAAGTTGAAAGTCAGGGCAGAGTCCTAAAGTTGAAAGTCGATGGTAGAGACGGTCTTTTCGACCGTCTCTCAAAGAAGTCGAAAGTCTGAACGCTCGGAGGCGTTCTCCACTAAATAAGTCCGGGCAGAGTCCTAAAGTTACAGCATTTTCAGCGATTCTTCGAGGGCGGCGATGCGGGCTTCGGCATCAGCGCGTTTCTTTCGCTCCAACTCTACTATCTCAGGCTTGGCATTCTGCACAAAACGCTCGTTCTGCAGTTTAGCCATTACTGAACGCAAGAAACCCTGTTGATGTTGCAACTCTGCCTCTAACTTCCGCCTCTGCTCTTCTTTGTCAATAAACTGCTCAAGCGGTACGGCATACTCCGTTGTTCCGACGATAAAAGATGCAGCACCTTGCGGCTTCTCGTTCGCAACTGACACGGCTGAGAGGAATGCCAATTTCGTCAGCATCGCCTGCGACTCCACGTCGCAAGCTGCGCTATCGCGCTCCTTACCTGCCAACACAAATAATTCCAACTCCTGCTTCGGCGGAATATTTTTCTGCGCCCTTATATTACGAACGGCGGCAACCACCTCTTTTATATGGTCAACCTTTTCTGTTACGCCCGTTTCCGCGGTACCAAAAGACAAAGTTGAACGTTGAGAGTCAGGGCAGAGCCCTAAAGACACGGTTATCGGAGCGGTCATTATCGTTTCGCCCGCCTTACGCTCAGTGATATTATGCCACAACTCTTCCGTAATAAACGGCATGAAGGGGTGCAACAACCTTAACATTATATCGAAGAAATATAGTGTATGCTCGTATGTTGAGCGGTCGATAGGCTTCTGATATTGAGGCTTAATCATCTCCAAATACCACGAAGAGAACTCGTCGGTATAGAGTTTATAGATGGTCATTAGAGCATCCGAAAGACGATATTTAGAGAGTTGGTCAGCTACGGTTTCGGCAGCATTTTTCAGGACTTCATTAAACCAACGCATAGCAAGTCTGCTCACATCAGGAGTAGCGAGGTTATCTGACACTTCCCAACCTTTCACCAAGCGGAAGCAGTTCCATATCTTATTGCAGAAATTTCTACCTTGCTCACATAGAGCATCATCGTACAAGATATCGTTACCTGCCGGTGCAGAGAGCAGAATACCCATACGCACGCCGTCTGCACCATAGCGGTCGATAAGGTCAAGCGGGTCAGGCGAATTGCCGAGCGACTTCGACATCTTCCTGCCTAACTTATCGCGTACGATGCCAGTGAAATATACATTTTTGAACGGCATCTTGCCCATATATTCATAACCTGCCATTATCATTCTCGCCACCCAGAAGAAGATGATATCAGGACCTGTAACAAGGTCGGATGTCGGATAGTAATACTGTATCTCTTTATTGTCAGGATGCTCTATTCCGTCAAAGAGAGAAATAGGCCAGAGCCATGAGGAGAACCAAGTGTCGAGTGCTCCCTCATCCTGCACAAGGTCATCAGCAGTAAGCGCGGCATTATGCTCTTTAGCAAGCGCAACTGCATCCTCTATTGTAGGAGCAATGAAGATCAAATCATCAGGATAGTCCTCTGCTCCTTTTTCCTCAAGAACACTCTTGATATAGTAAGCAGGAATACGATGTCCCCACCATAGTTGACGCGATATGCACCAGTCTTTAACATTCTCAAGCCAGTTACGGTAGGTGTTTTTATACTTGGCAGGATAGAACACTATTTCATCATTTATCACAGGCGGCAGAGCAATATCAGCGAAGTGTTTCATTCTGATAAACCATTGCAGCGATAGTCTCGGCTCGATAGGCACATTCGTTCGTTCAGAATAGCCCACCTTATTCTCATAATCTTCTATTTTCTCCACGAGTCCTTGTGCCCCGAGGTCATCCACTATTGCCTTGCGGCACTGCTCACGCGTCATGCCGTGATACTTAAGCAGCGGTTCACGCAACTCCTGCTCCACCGTGTCCATATTAATATGCGCATCTGGAGTGAAGATATCTATTATCGGCAGGTTATATGTCTGACCGAGGTTATAGTCGTTCACATCGTGCGCCGGCGTTACTTTCAAGCATCCCGTACCGAAACCGATCTCCACATACCTGTCTTCCATAACAGGCACTATTCTTCCCACTCTCGGTACCACCACATGCTTGCCGCTCAACCAGCGGTTGGCAGGGTCTTTCGGGTTGATAAACACTGCCACATCGCCCATTATCGTCTCAGGGCGGGTCGTAGCAACAAGGGCATAATAGCCTTTTTCGTCCTTACGGAGAATTTCGCCGTCTAAGCCTGTCGGCTTAACCTCTGCCTGCTCCACCACATAATACTTAAGATAGAAAAGATGCGAGTGCTCATCTTTATAGATAACCTCTTCGTCGGAAAGAGCGGTCTGCCTCTCCGGGTCCCAATTCACCATGCGCAACCCGCGGTAAATAAGACCTTTCCTGTAGAGGTCGCAGAACACTCGAATAACAGCACGCGAGCGCTTCTCGTCCATAGTAAAAGCAGTCCTATCCCAATCGCAAGAGCATCCTAAGGTGCGCAGTTGCTTAAGTATTATCCCGCCATGCTCGTCTGTCCAGTCCCATGCGTGACGCAAGAACTGCTCACGAGTAAGGTCTTGCTTATTGATACCCTGCTCTTTAAGACGCTTAATCACTTTCGCTTCAGTGGCGATGGAAGCGTGGTCGGTTCCCGGCACCCAACATACGTTCTTTCCTTCCTGACGGGCACGACGAACAAGCACATCCTGAATAGTCTCGTTCAAGACATGCCCCATGTGCAATACACCTGTAACATTGGGAGGGGGAATAACTATAGTGAATGATTCTCTACTATCCGGTTCTGAATGAAAAAGTTTATTATCAAGCCAATATTGATACCATTCGGCTTCTATCTCTTTCGGAGAATATATGCTATCCATTACGAGAAATAAAAAATGAAAAAATAAAATAAAAAATCCAATACATACACTTCAAAATTTATACCAAAAGACGCTGACATTTGTAAGGAATAAAATAAATTTATTTTTTTTCAAATCCACCATTGCTGTGGTACAAAAATTGCAGAATAGTATTCGCGTGTACATACACGAGAATACGGTTTTGCAGCATATCTGCGACCCTGCGGGTCTCTTCGCCTCAAAGGCGAGAAAGGCACTCAAGTAGCACATAATTTTTTATTTCACAATATGAATATTTCATACAAATGGTTGAGCCGGTACATAAATCTGACAGAGCCGGCAGAAGAAGTAGCGAAGCACCTCACTTCCATCGGATTAGAGGTGGGTACAGTTGAGAAGATTCAAACTATAAAAGGCGGGTTAGAAGGTTTGGTCGTTGCGGAGGTATTAACCTGCGTTGAGCACCCTAATAGCGACCACCTGCATATTACCACCGTTCGTCTCTCCCCCGAGGCTGAGCCGGTGCAGATAGTATGCGGCGCACCAAATGTTGCAGCGGGTCAGAAGGTTATATGCGCCACCATAGGCACAGTGCTTTACTCTGGCAACGAGTCGTTCACTATCAAAAAGAGTAAGATTCGCGGTGTGGAGAGTTTCGGGATGCTATGCGCAGAGGACGAGATAGGTATCGGCAACTCTCATGACGGCATTATTGTTCTTCCGCACGATGCCCCCGTAGGTATGCCTGCAAAAGAATATTACCACATTGAGGACGACTACCTGATTGAGGTGGACATTACTCCCAACCGTTCAGATGCGTGCTCACACTACGGCGTTGCCCGCGACCTATACGCATACTATACCAACGCAGAAGGTAACACTTGTGCAAAAAACGACACAACGACTGAAAGAAGAGATAAAATAACTCTGACTAAGCCCGATATCAGTGCCTTCAAGGTTCAGAGCCACAGCCTCCCCATAGAGGTAATAGTAGAGAACACGACAGCCTGTCCGCGATATACAGGCGTTACCATACGAGGTGTAGAGGTCAAGCCTTCACCCGACCGACTGCAAGATGCACTACGCGCAATAGGTCTGCGACCTATCAACAATGTTGTGGACTGCACCAACTTCGTTCTGCATGAGATGGGGCAAGCCCTGCACGCCTTCGATGCCGACAAGATAAAAGGCGGCAAGGTAATAGTTAAGAATGTGGCTGAAGGTACAAAATTCGTCACCCTTGACGAGGTTGAACGCAGTCTGTCTGCCGCCGACCTCATGATATGCAATGCCGAAGAACCGATGTGTATCGCCGGCGTCTTCGGCGGTCTCGACTCAGGCGTTACGGAAGAGACAAAAAATGTGTTCTTAGAGAGTGCCTATTTCGACCCTGTCAGTATTCGCAAGACAGCACGCCGCCACGGATTATCAACCGATGCGTCTTTCCGCTACGAGCGCGGTTGTGACCCGAACAACACACTCTATGTCCTCAAGCGCTGCGCACTGCTCATTCAAGAGGTTGCCGGCGGAGAGATAGCAATGGAAGTGGCAGTGGGAGGCTCAGAACAACCGTTTGCACCATTTGAAGTGGAGTTTAACATAGCAAGGGCACAACGACTCATCGGAAAGCAAATAAGCGCAGAAAAGATTGAGAATATTCTCCATTCGCTTGAAATAGATATCGCCCGAAAAGACGGCGATGATTGGACGCTTCTCGTGCCGCGCTATCGCGTGGATGTGCAGCGTGAATGTGATGTAGTGGAAGATATTCTCCGCATCTACGGCTACAACAATATCGAGTTCCCTGAGAAGGTGAACACCAACCTCGTCTATGGCAAGAAGCCGGACCCCGTCTTCCTGCAACGGCGCATCAGCGAACAACTGTCGGCAGAAGGGTTCAACGAGATACTCAATAACTCCCTCACAAAAACATCCTACTACGAAGGCAGTGCCGTATATCCGCTTGAGCACTGCGTCCGTATTCTCAACCCGCTGTCAAGCGACCTTGGCGTGATGCGCCAAACTATGCTCTTCGGCGGATTAGAAAGTATAGAGCGCAATGTCAACCGCAAGAACACCGACCTTAAATTCTATGAGTTCGGCAACTGCTATCACTATGCAAAGGACAGCGATTACCGAACGTTCGGAGACGTTCTCCACAAACGGCAGGACAGCGAACAAAGCGCAGAACCTATCAATAACTACTCAGAAGAGACTCACCTCGCTTTGTGGATAACAGGGAATAAGTCAGCGCAGACTTGGGCACATGCAGAAGAGAAGACCTCATTCTACCTGCTGCACGCCTACATCAGGAATATTCTCACCCGCATGGGAGTGAATATTGATAAATGCGCACTTCAAGAGTTGCATGACGGCGACCCGCTCAATGAGTTATACTCTGACGGTATGCATATCATTGCGCCCAATGGCAAACAGGTTGCCTTCATCGGCATTGTATCGCCAAAGGTACTTAAGCGCTTTGACATCAACTCACCCGTCTTCTATGCCGACCTCAACTGGCAAATCCTGCTCAAGCAGAACAAACGCTACAAACCCGTCATCGAAGACCTGCCACGCTTCCCCGAAGTAAGGCGCGACTTTGCACTGCTTATCGATAAGAACATTCGCTTCGAAGACCTGAGAAAAGCAGCGTTCGAGACTGAGAAAAAACTGCTCAGGCAAGTGTTCCTCTTCGACGTCTATGAGGGTAAGAACCTGCCCGCAGGTAAGAAATCATACGCTATTGCCTGCATCCTGCAAGACCCCGATAACACCCTCAAAGTAAACCAAATAGATAATATCATGGCGAGAATTCGCAAGACATTTGAGGATAAGTTCGAAGCACAACTAAGATAAAATGAAGTTTTAAGTTATATACATTGTTAATTTTACGGCAATATCATTGCCGCACATTAAAAATATGAAAAGCAAAGAAATACGACAATCTTTTCTCGATTTTATGGCATCAAAGGGACATCAGGTAGTCCCCTCTGCCCCTATGGTTCAGAAAGATGACCCGACACTGATGTTTACCAACGCCGGTATGAACCCGTGGAAAGGTATCATTCTCGGTAATGACCCCATCAAATATCCCCGCGTAGCCGACTCGCAGAAATGTCTGCGCGTCAGCGGCAAGCACAACGACTTGGAAGAGGTGGGGCACGACACCTATCACCACACTATGTTCGAGATGCTCGGCAACTGGTCGTTCGGCGACTACTTCAAAAAAGAGGCTATTGACTTCGCATGGGAATATCTCGTGGATGTGCTGCATCTCGATTCCAAAGACCTCTATGTTACCGTCTTTGAAGGTTCGAAAGAGGAAAATATAGGTCGCGATGACGAAGCAGCCTCAATTTGGGCAAAACATCTACCGGCAGACCATATCCTCAATGGCAATAAGCACGATAACTTCTGGGAGATGGGCGAGACGGGTCCTTGCGGTCCTTGCTCCGAAATACATATTGACAGCCGCTCGGAAGAAGAGAAGAAAGCCTTGCCGGGCAGAGAACTTGTCAATAAAGATCACCCGCAAGTGATAGAGATATGGAATATAGTCTTCATGCAGTATAACCGTATGTCAGACGGCTCACTCGAGCCGCTTAAGAATAAGGTCATCGACACAGGTATGGGCTTTGAGCGACTCGTCAGGACGATACAAGGTAAGCAGTCGAACTACGACACTGATATCTTTATGCCGATGCTGCACACTATCGGGCAGTTATGCGGCAAGAGATATGGTGAAGATGAGAAGACCGACATCGCTATGCGAGTTATTGCGGACCATATTCGAACCATCGCCTTCGCCATCACCGACGGCCAACTGCCTTCAAACGAGAAGGCGGGTTATGTCATCCGCCGCATATTGCGCCGCGCCGTCAGATACGGATATACCTTCCTCGCGCAACGAGAAGCGTTTATGTATAAACTCGTGCCGCAACTGATAGAAGATATGGGAGAGGCGTACCCCGAACTAAAGAGACAAGAAGCACAAATAACACCCGTCATCAGAAGCGAAGAGGAGAGTTTCTTGCGCACCTTGGATAAAGGCATAACCCTACTTCAGAAACTGATGGATGCCGACAAAAGCGGCAACAAGGTTATCAGCGGCTACGATGTCTTCACCCTCAAAGACACCTACGGTTTCCCGCTTGACCTCACCGAGCTTATCCTTCGAGAGAACGGCTTCACCACCAATGAGGACGAATATAACAAGGCTCTCGAACGCCAGAAAGAGATGGGACGAACAGCCAATAAGCAAGACCTCGGTGATTGGGTCGTGCTACACGAAGGCGAACCTGAATTCGTAGGTTACGACAACCTCTGCGTTGAGACAGATATACTCCGCTACCGGCAGGTGACGCAAAAAGGCAACACCTTCTATCAGATAGTCATCAGTCAGAACCCCTTCTATGCAGAGATGGGCGGCGAGGTAGGCGATACCGGTATATTGACAACAGACGACAAAGTGCTCACTATCATCGATTGCAAGCGCGAGAACGGTCTGCCGGTATTAATTGCCCGCGAACTGCCTGAATGGCTGACGCAAGGCGTAAAGATAACGGCAGAGGTGGATGCCGAGCGACGCGAGGCAATAGCCTGCAATCACACTGCTACCCATATTATCCATTATGCTCTTCGCCAAGTGTTAGGTGAGCATGTGGAGCAGAAAGGCTCACTCGTTACGGCGCAGTCGCTCCGCTTCGACTTCAGTCATTTCCAAAAAGTAACACCGGAAGAGATACGCCGAGCGGAACAGTTAGCTAACCGACTTATTCGCCAAGACCTACCCTTAGAGGAACATCGTCACACACCTATCGCCGAAGCGAAAGCAATGGGGGCTATGGCACTCTTCGGTGAGAAGTACGGCGACGATGTCAGAGTAATCAAATATGGTCCGAGTATAGAACTGTGCGGCGGCTGCCACGTCTCTTCAACCGGCAGGATAGGCACTATCCGTATCCTTATGGAAACGAGTATCGCGGCAGGCATCAGGCGAATAGAAGCTGTCACCGCCAACGTAGCAGACGAACTGTATTACAAGCAACTCGATCTATTGCAGGAACTCAGGGGGTTCTTCAATAACACACCCGACTTATCCGCTGCCATACATAAAGCCATTGACGAAAACGCTAACCTCAAAAAGCAAATAGAGGATCATATGGCGGAGAAAGTGTCGCATTTCTGCGATAACCTAATCAGTCACGCAGAGGACTTGAATGGTATTCGCCTCGTCAGATTAGAAGGCACTGCCGACAACAATATGATTCGCAATGTAATGCCGATACTCAAAGGTAGATTTACCGACACGGCATTTGCAGTAGTAGCCGGAACAGAGCAAGACGGCAAGCCGCAACTTGCAGTCTTCCTCAGCCGGCCGCTGATCGACAAAGGTCTGCACGCAGGTAATCTCATCAAAGAAGCAGCCAAGCATATTCAAGGCGGAGGCGGCGGTCAACCATGGATGGCTATAGCAGGCGGCAGGCACAAAGAGGGGCTTCACGATGCCGTGGAAGAAATAATAAGCAAAATCAAATGTTGACATGACCTCTTTTCTCGACCTTGCATCACATAGGCGGTCTATTCGCAAATACACTGACGAGCCTATAAAAGATGATGACATAAAAAAGATTATGCAAGCGGCACTTATGTCGCCTGCCTCAAAGCGGTGCAACCCGTGGGAGTTCGTTGTCGTCACCGACAGCTCCGTTCTTCGTAATATGTCAGGCTGCCGCACCTACGGCAGTGCTATGCTCGCCGAAGCCGCTGCCGCCATCGTTGTTTGCGTGGATGCTTCGCTCACCGACACTTGGCAATGCGACGGCGCAATAGCAGCCCAACAAATGCTGCTCGAAGCCGCCGACATCGGACTCGGTGCCTGCTGGGTACAGGTGTACGGAAGAATGGTAAAAGATATAAGTACGGCAAGTGCGGAAAATATGTCTGCCGAGCAACTTATAAGGGAGTTATGCAACATACCCGAACGACTACAAGTACTCTGCATCGTATCACTCGGACACCCCGACGAAGAAAGGAAACCGCGAGAATTAGACAAACTTCAATACGAAAAGATTCATTATGGACAATACTAAAACACCCCTTGTTGCCATAACCGCAGGCGACCCTAACGGTATAGGCTACGAGGTTATTATCAAGAGCCTTACCGACCCGCATATAACAGAAGTGTGCACGCCCGTTATCTATGGGAACGAACAACTCTTCAAAGAGTGGCAGAAGCAGCTCGGGGAAGAATATGCGGCACTGCACGTCAATATTATCCGCAATGCGGAAGAAGCGCAGGCAGGCAAAATCAGTCTCATCAACACCCACGCCAATATGGCACTTCATATCGGCACATCAACCAAAGAAGGAGGCGAAGCATCGTTTGCCGCACTCAACAAGGCGTGCGACGATATAAAACGAGGTGCCGTAAAAGCACTGATAACCGCACCTATTAATAAAGAGAATATACAAAGCGACCGTTTCCGCTTCTCAGGACACACAGAATATCTTGCCAACCGCTTCGGAAAGGAAAGCGAGTCGCTGATGATGATGGTCAGTGAGCAGATGAAAGTGGCACTCGTATGCAACCATGTGCCGCTTAGGGATGTGGCAGAGCAGATAACGGAAGAACGCATCGTGAGCAAGTTGAAGGTCTTTAACGAGTCGCTAATACAAGATTTTCATATTCGTGCTCCACGTATCGCCGTGCTTGCCCTTAACCCGCATGCGGGAGATAACGGACTGCTCGGCACTGAAGAGCAGACAATCATCAAACCTGCTATCAAGCAAGCATACGACAGCGGTATTCTCGCCTTCGGTCCATTCACGGCAGACGGCTTCTTCGGCAGTGGCACTTATGCCCATTTCGATGCTACACTCGCCATGTATCATGACCAAGGACTTATTCCGTTCAAGTCGCTCGATATGAATGGAGTAAACTACACTGCCGGACTGCCCGTTGTGCGCACCTCGCCCGACCACGGCACAGCATACGACCTCGCCGGCAAGAGACAAGCCACACATTTCTCTTTCGCCAATGCTCTCTATCTCGCCCTTGATATTCTAAAGAAACGGGAAATAACAAAAGAGATAAACAAAAACCCGCTCCCCTTCAAGGAGCAGCAGCCCGAGAAAAGAGAACCGCGTGAGTTCAAAGGTTTCAACCCCGCCGAAGCACGCCGAGAGAGAGAAGAGAGACAACGGGAGGAAATTAAAAATGACACATTAAAAAATGAAAATTGATAATGAAGAAGACATTATTTCTTTTGACAATAGCACTTGCATGTCTGCTTAGTGCATGTAAGAACGTAGGCACAACCAAAGTCACAGCCTCCGGTACGATCTACGAGGTACTTGTTGTTATTGACAACCCGCAATGGCAGTCGCAATGCGGGGACTCAATAAAGGCATATATGGAAGCAGATATGCCCTGCCTGCCGCAGATAGAGCCCTATTTCAATATCTCACAAGTGCCACACTCGCTGTTCGATGATGCGCTAAAAGCGACCCGTAACATTCTCTATGTGGATATCAATCCGGCGCGTTACACGCAAGCTAAAATAACATATCACACCGATGTCTTTGCCCACCCGCAGGCTCTATGCAAAATACAGAGTCCGGATGACGAGAGTTTCCTCAATATCTACCTTTCCAACGCAGTGCAAATAAGAAATTGGTTTGTGCGTCAGGAGATAGACCGTCAGGGCGTTTTTTACCGCAATTATCAGACTACCGATACGCGTGAAGCAGTGCAGAAACGCTTCGGCTGCGACATCCGCATACCCTCTGATTATATGCTCGTAAGAGATACCGTCTATAACACGCCCGACGGCAAACTGACGCTTGTGTGGTGCGTCAATAACGGCGGCAGTATGCGCAAAGACCTGCTTATATGGAGCTACCCATACAGAAACGACAGCACCTTCACCAAAGAGTTCCTGCTGCAAAAGCGAGATGAGGTGGTAGGCAAAAATATATCCGGGCAGATACAAGGTTCGTTTATGGGAACAGAATATAAGCATTTTCCGCCACAATTTACGCCAATCAATCTGCGAGGGAAGTACTGCGCAGAGATACGAGGACTTTGGAAATTATACGGCGGCGAAGCAATGGGCGGTCCGTTCGTACAGCACACCCGATTAGACGAGATCAACGGACAGGTTATTACTGCCGAGGTGTACCTCTTCGCCCCTGGACAGAAGAAACGCAACCCCCTGCGCAGCGCAGAAGCAATACTCTATACTCTGCAACTGCCGGAAGAACTGATGATAAGTGATAAGTAATGACTATCTATAAAGCAAATATACTCTTCACTAAGCAGAACGACTATTTCGAAGTTATTCCTAATGGTTTTGTGGCTGTCCGAGACGGCATCGTACAAGGCGTTTACTCCGAACTGCCTGCCGACCTTAGGTATGCAGAGGTAATCGACTATGGCGACAGACTGCTTATCCCTGCAATGAACGATTTGCATGTTCACGCCTCGCAGTACCATAATCAGGGTATCGCAATGGATATGGAATTGCTGCCGTGGCTTGAGAACTACACTTTTCCTGAGGAGATCAAATATGCCGACACGAACTATGCTAAGCGTATGTATAGCCGCTTCGTACACGACCTATGGCGCTTCGGCACTATGAGGACAGTAGCCTTTGCCACCATTCACGAGGAGAGTACGCGTCTATTAATGCAACTCTTTGAAAAAGCGGGTATGGGAGCATTTGTCGGTAAGGTGGATATGAACCGCAACTGCCCCGCCGAACTAACAGAAGACACAAACGAGGCAATGCGGGCTAACGAGGCAATTATTGATTCATACCGGCAAGCAAACAGGTCACACTCCGCATTAGTCAACCCTATTGTGACCCCCCGCTTCATACCTTCTTGCACACCCGATATGCTTCGTGCATGCGGAGATTTGGCACGCAAATATCAACTGCCCATACAATCACACTTGTCGGAAAACAAGAACGAGATAAAATGGGTACAGGAATTAGAACCTGAAAGCAAGTTTTACGGGGATGCCTACTATCGCTACTCCCTTTTCGGTCAGACCCCCACAATCATGGCACACTGTGTCTATTCCTCTCCCGAAGAGATAGAACTGATGAGTCGTCAAAAAGTGCTTGTGGCACACTGCCCCACTTCCAACCTCAATGTGTCATCAGGTATGGCACCCGTCAGAACCCTACTCAACGCCGGTGTCCGCGTTGGTCTTGGCAGCGATATAAGTGCCGGACACGACCTCAGCATCTTCCGAGTTATGGTTTATGCTATACAGGTCAGCAAGATGCACTACCGGCAACATCAGGAGTCCTGCCCCTTCCTCACCCTCTCCGAAGCCTTTTACCTTGCCACCAAATCGGCAGGCTCGTTCTTCGGCAAGGTCGGTAGTTTCGAACAAGGTTATGAGTTTGACGCCTTGCTCATTGACGATAGCAACCTTAATCACGGCGACTATAGTCTGCCTCAGCGGTTAGAACGATTCGTATATCTCGGAGACGACCGAAATATTCAGTTGCGCTTTTGCCGAGGCAAACAAATTGCCGAACCGGAAATAATACAATAAGTGCTGAAGAGCTTTTCGCGTTCTTTCTACGCAGACCGAAGTACCTATAATCCCGAAACGGTCATTAGCGTTTTGATGATTATGGTTTTATTTTTGATTAGATTTTTTGCCGGTTTG
>FLNU01000629.1_pt1 | contig 37193 bp, 25 predicted proteins | sample 1140361 | NCBI WGS metagenome assembly FLNU01 (sample SAMEA3878206, study PRJEB12797) | bioreactor metagenome | biome: Moose rumen | place: Sweden | collected 2011-10 | reverse complement strand
TTTTGAATCTATCAAAAGGTATTCCAACACCTCACAACCGCAGCCTAATTCAAGGAGACATGGGTTGTTGTATATGATACCACTAAAATTACGTGCCGTAGCCTTGTTTCGCTCTCAAAAAGTTGCGTTTCTTATTGGAACTTACCCCTCGTGATTCACGAGCTCTGCTAAAAATCCAATCACGTCGAAGGGCATGCCAAATCACGGCATGCCCTTTTTGTTATGGGGAAGACAGGAACTATCAGGTGGGTGTCAGTCTATTAGTTTTGCCAACTGCTTTTCTGTGGCCAGTGGAAGCAGGCTGCCCAGATGTTCCACCAGCCGGGCACGGCTCTCTTCCGGCGTGCGGGGGCAATGGCAAGCTTGACGGCCCAAAAGGCGTTCGGGAGTGTTCAGCAAAGCCCAGCCCCATCCATAGTCATTACCATATTTGTCCTTTGGGTAGACGAAGTCCTCCGTCACCACACGGCAAGCCTTCTGCAGACGCGTGACATAGGCATCGAAGCGCGAGCGCATGCCTTTGCCTGTGAAGCCACAGGCCGCACGCAGGTCGCGAGTAATCATGCTGCCATTGGTGCGCAGCACCTCAAGTATCACGCCTTCAACACTCTCTGCGTCGGGTTCTGGATAGCGCGAACGACGCCAGTTGCACAGGTCAGGCCACCACTCCATGGTGACAAAACCAGCCTTGCCGTTGAAGAACTTGCCATAGGCAAAGCCTCCTTCTGTGACGAGCGGCCCTTTCCAGTCCCACAACGGCCATTCCCACCCCTCATCGGTGACGCGATAGCGACATTCAGGTTTAACCATTTCATCGGCCGAAAAACCCGGCACGCCGCTATCGAGCAGGGGAAGCATGCCTACCTCGCCGATGAGATCCATCATCCCGGCGCAGTCCTCAACCTTTTGTATCACTTTATTCATACCAAATGTTTTTCACTATTAAATAAACTCTCTCACTCCTCTCTCATTCCCCACAAACAACGTAGAATACATCCAAATATTGTGCCAGACCGCCTCTCTATGGAGTGTTGCAAACATATCGTCCCATCACTCCTTGCTCACTTCCCTCGCACTCCTCGCCCACTCCCCTCAAATACCGCTGCAGATAGTCCTGTAGACGTATCGACAAAGCACCTGTTTGCAACTGTGTGGAAAAAAAAATTTTGCCATTTTACATAAAATAAGTAATTTTGCATCTTGAAATATAGTCTAAAACAGAGGTTCGTTTCTTTGAGACAGTCGTTTTCTCGCCTCGGCATAGTGCAAACACTGTGTGATTTACCCTCTGCGCTCGGCTTATCGAAAACGTTGGATAATCCTAAAACAAACAGCAAGATATGACTCAAGAAATTCTAATTGCGGTACTTGTATTGGGTGCTATTGGTGCATTGTTTGCCGTGGTGCTCTACTTCGTGGCGCAAAAATTCAAGGTCGTCGAAGACCCGTTGATCGACGAGGTGGCCGAAGTGCTACCCGGAGCCAACTGTGGCGGCTGCGGCAAGGCGGGATGCCGTGCCTTTGCCGAAGCATGTGTGGCACAGGGAAACCTCGATGGCCTACGTTGCGCTCCGGGAGGCGACCCTGTGGCGGCCAAGATTGCCGAGTTGCTCGGCTGTGCCGTCGAACAAGGCGAGCCTATGGTGGCTGTGGTGCGTTGCAACCCTGCCAACTGCGGCGACAAACGCCGTTCCAACTACGATGGCCTGCAAAGTTGCGCCTTTCAGAACACTGTGTATACCGGCGAGAGCGGATGTCCGTTCGGATGCCTCGGCTGCGGCGACTGCGTGGCAGCATGCCAGTTCGGCGCCATCAAGATGGGCGAGAACGGCACCCCGGCTGTCGACGAGGAGAGATGCACTGCCTGTGGTGCCTGCGCAAAGGCATGCCCACGCCGCATAATAGAACTGCGTCGCAAAGGCCGCATGAACCGTCGGGTATACGTAAGCTGCATGAACCGCGAGAAAGGCGCCGTGGCCATGAAGAGCTGCGCCAACGCCTGCATCGGTTGCGGCAAATGCGAGAAGGTGTGCCCCGTCAGCGCCATCACGGTGGAGGGCAACCTCAGCTATATCGACCATACCAAGTGCATAGCATGCCGCAAGTGCGTCACTGAATGCCCGACACACGCCATACACGACGTGAACTTCCCCGCACCGGCCAAGAAGGCCGAGCCCAAGCCCGCCACACCTGCCACACAGCCTGCCGGAGAGAAGGTGGAAATACCCGTAACCGAATCTGTAAAAGTAGCACAACCCCGCCAATAAACGAACAGCATGAAGACATTCCGCATGGGTGGTGTCCACCCCGAAGAAAACAAGATATCCAACGATGCCGCCATCGAGGTGATGCCAGTAGGCAAACAGATGGTGGTGTTGATGAACCAGCACCTTGGTGCTCCAGCCACGCCAGTGGTGCAGAAAGGCGACAAAGTGAAGGTGGGGCAGCTTATTGGTGAAGCCCAGACGTTCATGTGTGCCAACGTGCATTCACCTGTCAGCGGCACCGTGCTGAAGGTCGACACATGCAAGGACGCCTTCGGGCTGGCAAAGCCTGCCGTCTATATCGCCGTCGATGGCGACGAATGGATGGAGAGCATCGACCGCACGCCGGACATCAGACGAGAGTGTGCCTTGGAGCCCAAGGCTATCGTCGACAAGCTGAAGGAGATGGGTATCGTCGGTCTGGGAGGTGCCACCTTCCCTGCCCACATCAAATACAACATCCCCGAAGGCAAGAAAGCCGAATACCTGATAGTGAACGCCGCCGAATGTGAGCCATACCTGACCAGCGATTACCGCGTCATGATGGAGCATGCCGAGGAGGTGTGCATAGGTATCAGCATATTGCGCAAGGCACTTGGCGTCCCCAACGCCTATATCGGCATCGAGAGCAACAAGCCCTTGGCGATAAAGAAGATGCAGGAGGTTGCCTCGGGATTCGACGGCATCGTTGTCGAGCCCCTGAGAGTGAAATATCCGCAAGGTGCCGAGAAGCAGCTTATCAATGCCATCACGGGACGTCGTGTGCCGAGCGGCAAACTGCCCATCGACGTTGGTTGTGTGGTGAGCAACGTGGGTACCTGTTTCGCCGTCTACGAAGCAGTGCAGAAGAACAAACCCTTGATTGAAAACATACTGACCGTCACCGGCAAGGAACTGCCGAGCCAGCACAACTATATCGTTCGCATAGGCACCACCTACAACGAGATTATCACACACTCCATAGGGAACCTGCCTGAAAGCACAGGGAAGGTGGTCAGTGGTGGCACGATGATGGGCAAGGCGGTGGTGAACCTCGATGCGCCGACGGTGAAAGGCAATGCCAGTGTGCTTGTCATCGGCGAACGTGAGGCACGTCGCAACACCGAGACAGCCTGCATACGCTGTGGGAAATGTGCCTCGGCATGCCCGATGGGGCTGGAGCCCTACCTCTTCTCGCTGTTGGTCAAAGCCGGTCGCACCGACGAGGCCAAGGAGCACAACATACTCGACTGCATCGAGTGTGGATGCTGCTTCTTCAGCTGTCCTGCCAACAAGCCGCTAACCGACGAGATACGCCTTGGCAAAGGCCGTGTCCGTGCAGCTATGGCCGCAAAGAAGTGATTTCAATTCTCAATATTTTACGAAACAATAAATATAATAATATGAAATTATTGAATATATCCGGCTCCCCGCACGTCCACAGCGACGAGTCTACCAGGAGAATCATGTGGCGCGTCAACGCGGCACTCATTCCGGCATTGCTTGTAGCCATAGCCTATTTCGGCATCAACGCACTGCTTGTCAGCCTTATATCGGTAGCGTCGTGTGTGTTGTTCCAGTGGCTGATAGAGAAATTCGTCATGCGTGTCCCCACCACGGTGGGTGACGGCTCGGCGGTAGTCACAGGCCTGCTGCTGGCGTTCAACGTGCCGGCCACACCGCAGATGCTCTGGATCGTTGTCATTGGTGCCTTGGTAGCCATCGGCATTGGCAAGATGAGCTTCGGAGGGTTGGGCAAGAACCCGTTCAATCCCGCACTGGTGGGACGTGTCTTCCTCCTCATCTCGTTCCCTGTGCAGATGACCACATGGCCCGAGCTGGGGGGTCTCTTCCCCATGACCTTCGACGTCAGCACAGGAGCCACGCCGCTGGCCGCCTTCAAGGAGGGGGCACTGCCTGCCGACGTCACATGGCTCGACGCGTTCCTCGGCCACATTGGCGGTTCGATGGGCGAAGTGTCGGCTCTGGCCATCCTGATTGGCGCCATCTACCTTCTCTGCCGCAAGATAATAACATGGCACATCCCCGTAGCTTTCGTCGGCACTGCCTTCGTCTTCAGTGCCATACTGTGGCTTGTCGACCCCAGCGCATATATGGACCCGCTGATGACCATACTGACAGGCGGCATTATGCTTGGCGCCTGCTTTATGGCTACCGACATGGTGACTTCGCCCATGTCGAAGAGCGGACAGCTTGTCTTTGGATTCGGATGCGGCCTGCTGACCATCATCATACGCAACTGGGGTTCCTACCCCGAAGGAGTCTCGTTCGCCATACTGCTCATGAACAGCATCACCCCGCTCCTCAACCGCTGGTGCAAACCCAAACGTTTCGCTGAATAGTTAAAAATACTCCAAAGAATTATGGCAAAGAAAGCAGAATCAACACTAGTGAACATGCTCCTGTCGCTGACAGCCATAGCGTTGGTGGCCGCAGCGGCGCTGGCCGCCCTCAACGGCGTCACCAAGGAGCCTATAGCCAAAGCGCAGCAAGCCAAGGTGGAGAACGCCATCAGTGCTGTGCTCCCCCCGTTCGCCACCCTGCGGGACCAAGAGGCCGACGGGTGCACATGTCATCTTGCCTATGCCGACGACGGCACCTTCGTGGGGGCCGCCATCGAGGCCGGCAACGACAAGGGCTTCGGCGGACATCTGCAACTCATGGTAGGCCTCGACGCCGGAGGCAACGTCAGTGGCTACCAGATACTCGAGACACACGAGACGCCCGGCCTCGGCGCCAAAGCCGACGGATGGTTCCAGAAGGGTTCGAAGGGCGACATCGTGGGGCTCAACCCGACCGACCACCTGAGCGTCAGCAAGGATGGAGGCACTGTGGATGCCATCACCGGCTCCACCATCACCTCGCGCGCCTTCCTCGCCATTGTCAACGACGCTGCCGACATCTTTCAGAAGATTGAAAAATAACAAACCAGACACATGAAAACAAAAGATATCATCGTCAACGGCCTCGTCAAAGAGAACCCCACATGGGTGCTCATCCTCGGCATGTGCCCCACCCTGGCCACCACCACGTCGGCCATCAACGGCATGAGCATGGGTCTCGCCACCGCATTTGTGCTGACAATGTCGAACATTGTCATCTCGCTCCTCAAGAGCGTCATACCCGACAAGGTGCGCATACCCGCCTTCATCGTCATCATCGCCACCTTCGTCACCATGGTCGAGATGGTGATGAAAGCCTACCTGCCGGCCCTGTATGAGAGTCTCGGTCTCTTCATCTCGCTCATCGTGGTCAACTGCATCGTCCTCGGCCGTGCCGAAGCCTTCGCCTCGAAAAACAGCGTCTGGCATTCCGCTCTCGACGGGCTCTTCATGGGGCTGGGCTTCACGTGGGCGCTCACCCTCGTAGGCATTGTGCGCGAGCTGCTCGGCACCGGATGCTTCTTCGGCCACTCTCTTGTCGGCGGTGCCGACGGCATGCTGCTGATGATACTTCCCCCGGGAGGTTTCCTGGCGCTAGGCCTGCTGATGGCCCTCATCAACCATATCCGCAGACAAAAATGAACGCCCCTCCCCCTCTGATGTTAATTTTCGATATCATAAATACCTTCCAGACGGCAGTGTGGTGTTAAAAAGAGTTAAAAACATATCGCCAAATGTTAAAAAATGAACAATAAGTGCCACACCATCGTCATGTAGGTGTAATCAGCGGAACCAAAAGTAACATAACATAGCGCAATGAAACGTACAATCATTCTCACAGTCCTCTGCCTGATGGCAATCGGAGACTTGAGCGCACAGAACTGCGAAGCCATTATGTTGCCATTCTTCGGTGGCAACAAGCAGAAAATGGACGAATACCCGGCACCGAAACTGGAGTGGCGCTGCAAATACTCGCAGAATGCCTTCTATGTTGCCGACCAGGTGCCGGAAGGGGCGGAGATACACTCGCTGACGGAGCTGAAGGAGTATTCGACAGGAGCCAAGGTGACCGAGGCCTTCGTTGTAGACCTCGAAACGTTGAGCTACTACCGATACAGCTTCAAGGAGCTGCAATGCAGCTACAAAAGCAGCGATGTGACCATCTGTTTTCCGACGCCCGCCTCGGAGCACAACTATCTTGTGCTTCGTTCGCTCCGCGAGACCTATAGCCTCACAGAGTTCAGCGACGACAACCCACTGATGGACGATACAAAATAAAGGCACTATGAAAAGATACCTGACAATATTGGTCATGGCCCTCACCGTATGCGGCATGGTACAGGCACAGGATGTGCCACTGATCAACCTCGATGCCTCGAACAGCGGCACTACACGTCCCATAGGTGGCGAGGGAGCCCGTCTGTACGACGACGGCGGCCCTGACGCGCCGTACACCCGTGGCCACGACTATTGGATAACATTCAGCGGCACATGCGACACGCCGTATGTCTTCAGCCTGCGTGTCGAGACAGCAAAAATAGCAGCAGGCGACACCCTGTTCGTCTACGACGGGGCGAGCATCAACGACTCTCTCTTGTGGTATAGTACCGGCGGCGAGTATTACCCCCGTTCGACCAACATCTATGTCTCGCCGACAAACTTCGCGTCGATGCTGACGATACGTTTCAAGACAGCGGCCGCCGGTGACGACGTCCCTGCTCCGACGGCAGGTTTCTCGCTGCAGGCCAACTGCCAGATGCCGTGCGAAAGCATCACGCCGCATATCGACTCGATATTTTACAAGACACGCAAAGGCGAACTGTACGAGTTCGGTCGCGTCAAGTTGCTCTACGACCTCGACACCACGCTCGTCTGGGACGAGAGCTTGCAGGACTCTGTTGTCGACCATGTCGACACGCTATACTTCGACGGTGTCAACCTGTGCCAGGGCGACGGTGTGATATTCACCGCCCACTGCGACTACTCGCACTCGACAGGATGGTACTGGCCGACCGACTCCAGCTCGTACTTTGTTTGGGACCTTGCCAACGAAGGCGACACTATCGAGGGTGTCGGAATAAACAGCATACACTACACCGACTACTACAAACTGTCGTGCTACGAGGTGTCGCTCCACGTCACCGACGAACGCGGCTGCGTTGCCGGAACGGCGGCCACGGTGCGTGTACGTCTCGCCCAGAACCCTCTGAAGACGCTCTTCACCCTCGACGACATCTGCAACAGCGACTCGCTGCTGGTGAACATGGGATACGATGGCGACAACGCCACCTTGACACTGAAGAAGATCGACTATGTCGATGTCACGACAAAGACCAACTCGGTACGTACTTTCATCCCCGACGGTCCAAACTGTCCGGGTACCAGCAACTGCTACACGGCCGACGTCGAATTCACCGAGTTCTCCGGCAGTGGCGGCGGCATGGTGATGAGTGCAGGCGATATCTGCTCGGTATGCGTCAACTTCGAGCATGAGTTCATGGGCGACTTCGACCTGTCGATTATGTGCCCGACAGGCAACAAGTCGCTACTGAAGAGGAAACCCTCATACAGCGGCTCCATCGGAGTACCCGGCACTGCCGACTTCCATCCTGAAGGCGCCGGCGGTGGCGGCGGCAGGTATTGCGGCATGCCCTACGGCGGCGATGGTCACCATTCTTACGACGGTGGTGGCAGCAACACGTGCGACTCGCTGAGCAACCCCTACGGTATAGGCTGGAACTATTGCTTCTCGCGCAACAGGTCGTACACCCTGGTCAACGGTGACCTGGCCGACACCAACAACCCTGTCGGTGCGGGAATGGCCAGCACCAATGCACCGCTGGCAAGCATCTCTAATTTCACCTTTCCACCGATACCACCGGGATACTCGTCATCGGGTTCGGACCAGCCCACAGCTTCGTTCAGCACACTCGACAGTTCCGACTATGCCAACAAGATGGACTACTACACCCCGTACGACAATTTCTCACAACTCATAGGATGTCCACTCAACGGACTGTGGAGCATCGAGATATGCGATGAATGGGGCTCCGACAACGGGTGGGTGTTCAGCTGGAGCATGGACATCTGCGGTGCCAGCACCAACAACTGTCAATACCAGGTCGACATCGACTCGATAATATGGGCTCCCGACACGGCAGCGCAGTACCACGACTACGAGCTGGGGCACTATCGCGGCTGCGAGATACATCGTCAGAGCGACCTGATATCCTACATCTCGACACCCGACACCGCCGGCACCTTCCCGATCAACGTCACCATATACGACGAGTTCGGTTGCCGTTGGGACACCAACACCAGCATCACCTCGTTCTGGATGCCGCACCCCGACCTGGGCAACGACACCTCGCTTTGCGGTGTGTTCAACACGCTCCTCGACGCCACCGACCGGCATGCCGAAAACAGCCACTACTCGTATGCATGGCATCCGTTCGGCGAGACAACGCCGACAATCAACACGCAAGAATGGCCCTCGGGCGACATACAATATGTGGCGCAAGTGACCAGTTCGAACCGCAACGGCAAAAAATGCGTGGCACGCGACACCATCAGCGTCAGCCTGCGCCGACAGCCTTTGCCCAGCTTCATGCCGACGCCCTTCACCCTCGAAGGCTGCCACCCGCTGACGCTGACATTCAACAATCAAACCATCGACGGATATGTGCACCATTGGGACTTCGGCGACGGCATCACCTCGGAGCTTGCAAGTCCGACGCACACCTACTCGGAAGGCATCTACGACCTGAAATACTACGTCACCTCCATCGACGGCTGTGTCGACTCGCTGGTCTATCCGCAGGCAATAGCCGTCTATGCGGCACCGCAAGCCGCCTTCTCGTGGAACCCCGCCTACCCTTCCGTCACCAGTCCGGTGATCAGCCTGCAGAACCTCACCACACCCGACTATTCCACAAACAAATACTTCTGGGAGCTGCAGTATAACCGAGACAATCCGCTCTCGGTCGAGACGCTGACCGACCACGACCCGACATTCGACTACACGCAGTATGTGTCGTCCATAACCGACATACCGGGCAACTACACCGTACGTCTTATAGCACGCACCGACAACATAGCACCCTCGGGCAACATAGTCTACTGCCGCGACACCACGGAGAACACCATACTTGTGGTCAACGACTACCTGACGTTCCCGTCGGTGGTGACGCCCAACGGCGACGGCATCAACGACATCTTCGCCATTGGCAACCTTATCGAGGGTATGGGTTATCCCAACAACGCGCTCGACATCTACAACCGCTGGGGTGCACATGTATACCACAAGGAAAACATCGCCACCACCGATGACTTCTGGGACCCCTCCAACATGCCTGCCGGCACCTACTTCTACCGCTTCACTGCACGAGGATACAACGGCAACGTCGAACACAACGGCTCGGTGGAGGTAATCAAATGACCAGGTAGACATTGAACCTTCAACCTCAAACCTTGTCGGCGCCACACAATCCGTCTGATTGTGTGGCGCCGACAATTAGGTGTGGTATCATCAACTGACGACACTCCCGTACACATTCAGTCGGTTGAATACATTTTATTTTCGCATATTATAAAAAAGTTGTATCTTTGCAGCCAAAATGATAAACCAAGAAACCATACAGCGCATTGTCGACACCGCCAAAATAGAGGACGTTATCGGCCAGTTCGTCTCGCTCAAAAAACGGGGCTCCAACCATATAGGCTGTTGCCCTTTCCACAACGAGAAGACGCCGTCGTTCTATGTGTCGCCCTCGAAAGGCATCTACAAATGCTTTGGGTGCGGCGAAGCCGGCGACGTGGTAAAGTTCCTCATGAAGCACGAGCACTACACCTACCCCGAAGCGTTGCGATGGTTGGCCGACAAGTACAACATAGAGATACAGGAAGAAGAGATGACCGACGAACAGCGCGAACGCCAAAGCGAACGCGACGGTCTCTTCCATGTGTCGGAGTTTGCGCAGAAATACTTCGCCGACCTACTCTACAACAATGAGCTTGGACGTGCGGTAGGCCTCGCCTACTTCCATCAGCGCGGCTTGTCCGACGATATCATACGGCGTTTCGGTCTTGGCTACTGCCTGGACGAATGGTCCGACTTCACCGACCATGCCATGCACAACGGATACAGCCAGACGGTGCTGGAGAAGACAGGCCTCACCATTGTGAAAGAAGACACGGGCAAACGCTACGACCGCTTCCGCGGACGCGTCATGTTCCCAATATACAGCATCTCGGGACGTGTGCTCGGCTTCTCGGGGCGTATACTGAGTTCGGAGAAACAAGCTGCCAAATATGTCAACTCTCCCGACTCCGACATCTACAACAAAAGCCGTATCCTATATGGACTGTACCAAGCGCGCAACGCCATCTCGAAAGCCGACAAATGCTACCTGGTCGAGGGCAACGTCGACGTGATATCGATGCACCAGTCGGGAGTGGAGAACACCGTCGCCTCGTGCGGCACCTCCCTCACCACAGAGCAGATACGTCTCATCAAACGCTACACCACCAACGTCACCGTGCTGTACGACGGCGACAAGGCCGGCATCAAGGCGGCACTACGCGCCATCGACCTGCTTTTCGCCGAAGGCATGCATGTGCGCGTCACTCTCTTCCCCGACGGCGAGGACCCCGACAGCTATGCCCAGAAATACGGTTCCACAGCCCTGCAACAGTTTCTCGCCACCCACGAGGACAACTTTGTGCTCTACAAGACACGTGTCCTGCTCGACGAGGTTAAAGACGACCCGATACGCCGCGCAGGACTGCTGAGCGAGACAGCCCGTACCATCGCCCTCGTGGGCGACCTGATAGAGCGGCAGGTCTACATACGCGAATGCTCCTACCTGCTGAAGATCAGCGAGGACGTGTTGACCCACGAGGTCTCGAAGGCCATCAACCAGAACCGTGAGCGCGCCCTCGGCGCCAGACAACAGCCCTCGTCCGCCACCCAGGCTCCCACCGCCACCACCGACACAAACGCCACGCCTGCCTCACAACCCGAGACCACCGTACCTGCAACGCCAACCGAGGCCGAACGCCATCTGGCACAGCTGCTGCTCAACTACGGCAACACGCTTGTGCCACAGACCTATACCGAAGACGAAGGAAAGACAGACCAAGTCGAGTATACTGTTGCACAGATCATCATCTCCGACCTGCGCAACGACCAGCTGTCATTCAACGACCCTCTGTGTCAACGCATCTACGAACAGTGCTCGCTGATGCTCGACATGGGTGGCAAAATCGACACCCGTCGTCTGCTCGATTCCGACGACAACGCACTTCGCTCGTTCGTGGCAGGCCTGATGGTCGACACCTACTCGGTGAGCGAGTCGTGGAAGAAACTGAAAAACATCTACGTGCCCACGATAGAACAAAACCTCCGTCAAGACCTCACCGAGACACTCTACACCTTCAAGCGGCAACGGCTGTCGCAGATGGTCCGCACACTGACCGACCAACTACGCACTGCCGACGAGGAGCGTCAGCGTCAGCTTCTGCACGACATACATAACTACTCGTCGCTTGTACGCAAACTCGGCAATGCCCTCGGACAGGTGATTGTTCCAACTTTCAACTGACACGACTCTTTTTAAGACAAAATGAACATACAACAGATAAAACAACGCTACGACATCATTGGCAACGACCCGAAGCTGTCGCTTGCACTGAACAAGGCAGTACAGGTGGCCCCGACCGACCTCTCCATACTCATCACCGGCGAGAGCGGCGTCGGCAAGGACGTCTTCTCCCGTATCATACATGAAAACAGCACTCGCAAACATGCCCGACAAGGACATGGGCTGATATCCGTCAACTGCGGAGCCATACCCGAAGGGACAATAGAAAGCGAGCTCTTCGGTCATGTCAAAGGAGCCTTCACAGGTGCCGACCGTGCCCGCAAAGGCTATTTCGAAGAAGCCAACAGCGGCACCATCTTCCTCGACGAAATCGGAGAACTGCCGCTGGCTATGCAGGTCAAGCTGCTCCGTGTGCTGGAAAACGGCGAGATAATACCCGTCGGCAGCTCTACCCCCCTGAAAGTCAACGTGCGTGTGGTGGCAGCCACCAACATCGACATAGTTGAAGCCGTCCGCAACGGACGTTTTCGCGAAGACCTCTACTATCGTCTCAACCAGATAAGCATCTACATACCGCCACTCCGCGAACGCAAGGACGACATACCGCTGCTGATACGCAAATTCTCGTCGGATGTGGCCGAAGAATACCATATGCCGCCTATAGTACTGACCGACGATGCACGACGCATGGCGATGGACTACCCCTGGTACGGCAATGTGCGCGAACTGAAGAACATCATACGCCAGATAGCCGTGCTCGAGACCGAGCGCAGCATCACGCCGGCCATACTGCAGAACTACATATCCTACACCCCCACCGAGAAGATGCCTGCGGTGGTAAGCCAGACGGCAGCCACCCAGCAAATCACCGACAGGGAGTTGCTGCTCAAGGCACTGACAATGGGGCAGATGATAAACGAGATGCGCCAAGAGATCAACGAGTTGCGTCAAGCCATCACCCAGCTGGCAACACAAAGCCAGAAGATGCCGCTGGGCGGCTACAACATAGGAGACAACGCGTCGCCCGGCCATTCCCAACTGCCCACCGGCAACTGGAAACTAGACGACGAAGAGGAGGAATTCGTAACCCCTGAGGTCATAGAAGACCATTCGGTGGCCCTCGACGAACGTGAACGTCAGGCCATCATCACCGCCTTGGCGCTCCACGACGGCAACCGCAAACTGGCTGCCGAAGACCTCCACATTTCCGAGCGTACCCTTTATCGCAAATTGAAACATTACAACATCGCACAGTGAATACTAACGACATACGCATCAATCTGCCAGCCTCGAAAAGCATGAGCAACCGATGGCTGATGATCAACCACCTGACAGGTGGTCATTTCCGCATCGGCAAATTGTCCAACTCGGGCGACACACGACTGTTGCGGCGACTGCTGACGCAGCTCGACCAGCACACCTCCGACGTCTTCTACTGCGACAACGCAGGCTCTGTCGCCCGTTTCCTCATGCCACTGTTGGCACTGACTTCGGGGACACACATTCTCACCGGCGACACGCGCCTGCTGCAACGTCCGATGGCACCGCTCATCGATGCACTGCGTCAGCTAGGACTGCGCATAGAATGCACCGGCGAGGAGGGATTCCTGCCTGTCACCATCATGGGAAGCACGCCCACACGACGCACCGTTCAGGTCGACCCGTTGCTTTCCAGCCAGTTTGTCAGCGCACTGCTCCTTGTGGCACCCACCATGCCCGACGGACTGTCGCTGACCATGACCGGACGCCCGACGTCACGTCCGTATATCGACATGACATGCGATGCCCTACGCCTTGCCGGCGCCGACATACGCCGCTCCTCGAACGGCCGCACATACTATGTGCAGCCATATGTCGACAAGCCCAAACCCGCCACAATAACCATTGAGCGCGACTGGACGGCAGCCTCTTATTTCTACATCATGGCACTGCTGCGTCCCGAGTTGCGCATCCGCCTGCTGGGGCTACAGCTCGACACCGCCCAAGGCGACAGTGCCACCGACACCTTCTTCCGCCAGCTTGGCGTCGTCTCCACCGAAGTACGCTCGCCCTATCGCGCTGCCTCACGTTCCATCACCCTGCAGGGCAACGCCCCCCATCCCAAGACGATACAATACAACTGCATAGACTGTCCCGACCTTGTACCCACATTCGCAGTAGCGGCAGCTGCTATCGGCGTTAAAGCTGTACTGAAAGGCGTCAGCAACATAGCCCTCAAAGAGAGCGACAGGATGCACTCCATCGCAACAGAGTTGCGCGCCATGGGCGCCACCGTCGAATGCTCCGGGTCGGAGATGCACATCGCGTCGTCGGGACTGCACATGCCCAAAGGCAACATCATACATACCTATGGCGACCATCGCATTGCCATGGCCTTCGCCCCACTGAAACATCTCTTCCCCGGCCTTGAAATAGATAATCCAGAAGTGGTGGACAAGTCGTTCCCCGAATTCTGGGACGAATTCAACAAATGTCTCAACGCCTGAACAGACTGGTTGTCGTCGCCGGACCCACAGCCATAGGCAAGACCGCCTATGCCATTAGGCTGGCGCAGCAGCTGGGCACAGAGGTCGTCTCGTGCGACTCGCGCCAGTTCTATCGCGAGATGCGCATCGGCGTGGCACGTCCGTCCGACGACGAGCTGTCCTCGGTGCCGCACCATTTCATTGCATGCCGTTCGGTCAGCGAGCCTTACAACATCTACGACTATCACCACGACGCAACAGCCGTCGTCGTCCGTCTGCTGAACGAGCACGGAGCCGCCGTGGCTGTTGGCGGCAGCGGCCTCTATATCGAGGCACTCACCGAAGGTGTGTCGCGACTGCCGGACCCCACACCGGAACTGCGCTCCGCGTTGCAGCAGATGCCTCTGGCCGAAAAGCAGGCACGCCTGCAACAGCTCGACCCCACCGCATACGACCATATCGACAGACAGAACCCCGTGCGGGTGCAGCGAGCCCTCGAGGTGTGCCTCACGGCACACCAGCCTTACAGCAAGCTCATCGCCGAACACCGTCCTGCAACATCGCCGTTCGTCACCGAAGTGAGAGTGCTCCAGACGGACAACACAACCCTGCGTCAACGCATAGACAGCCGGGTAGACCAGATGATGGCCGACGGCCTGCTGCACGAAGCCGAGAGCCTGCTACCCATGCGCGACCTGCCAACGTTGCGTACCGTAGGCTACCGCGAGCTGTTCCCTGTGTTCGACGGCAAAACAGCCTTGGACGACGCCATAGCCCAAATCAAACTCGACACATGGCACTACGCCCGCAAGCAGCTCACCTGGCTGCGCAAAGAAACCAACAAACCGTATTACCATATCCAACAAACTAATATCATATAAAGACCAAAACGTTCACCTTATGAAGATTCATATCATTCAGCACGACATCCAGACCATGAACCCCGAAGAGAACATGGCCTGGATGAAGTCCGAACTGGAGTCGGAAGCGTCGCGCGAAGCGATGCTCACAGTCTTTCCTGCCTGCACCCTCTGCGGAGCGCCGCTGTTTGCAGCAGCAGCGTACACCGACTTGCAGAAGCGCGCTCAAGCCGCCTTGCAGGAGCTCGTCGCGCTCTCCGAACACCGTGCCTTCCTTGTCGGCATGCCATTGAAAATACAGGACAAGGGGCTCTGCAACGCCATCGTCTTTGTGCAGAACGGAGCCATACGCGGTGTGGTGACAAAGAAATACCTCGGCATCGACGAGCAGAAGTATTTTGTCCGTGGCGAAGGTGTGCAGCTGATCGAGTTCCACGACCAACGTATCGCCATCGGATTCTACGAAGACCTCAAGGAATTGAGCAAGGGGCACGTAGGCGATCCCGACATGGTGATATGCTGTGGATGTCAGGTGTTCGACTATCAGAAACCCTACCGTACACGTTACCGCATGCGCAAGATAGTGGAGACCCTTGGTGCAAGCCTTGTCTACGTCAACCGAACCGGCGGCGAAGGCACCTGTCTGTATGGTGGTGGCTCGTTGGCCATGAATGCAGCAGGCGGCGTGCTATGCCAGCTGCCCTACTTCGAGGATGCCTGCCTCACTGTCGACATGCAGCTGCTAGACACCGCAAGCGACGAGAAACCCGAAGCTGTCGAGTTGGTATACAAAGCATTGGTGTGTGGCTTACGCGACTATTTCCGCAAGAACGGCCTGCAACGTGCTGTGCTCGGACTGAGCGGAGGCATCGACTCGGCGCTGGTAGCCACACTGGCCGTGGATGCTCTTGGCCCGGACAATGTACACGGGCTGCTGATGCCTAGCCAATACTCCACCGACCATTCAGTCACCGATGCCGAAGAGCTGGCACATAACCTTGGTATCGGATACGACATAGTGCCGATACGCCCTGTGTTCGACACGTTGCGCCAAGCCATGTCGCCCGTCTTCGGCAACCGCGCCGAAGACGTCACAGAAGAGAACATGCAGGCCCGTGTGCGTGGCACGATGGTGATGAGCTATGCCAACAAATTCGGAGCTCTGGCGCTCAACACCACCAACCGTTCCGAAGCCGCGATGGGCTACGGCACCCTCTATGGCGACTCGTGCGGCTCGCTGGCCGTAATCGGCGACCTCTACAAGACAGAAGTATACGAACTCTCCAGGTGGATCAACCGCGACGGCATAAGGATACCCCAGAACACCATCGACAAGGCTCCCAGCGCCGAGTTGCGGCCAGGACAAAAAGACACCGACTCTCTGCCCGACTATGCGGTGCTCGATGCCATATTGGGACTCTATCTTGATGAAAGCTACTGCGAAGACGAAATAGTCGACGAGGGCTACGACCGCGAGCTGGTGCATGACATCATACACAAGGTGGCTCGCAACGAGTGGAAACGACTCCAGTTTGCACCACAGCTCAAAGTAAGTCCCGTCAGCTTTGGGCTCGATCGACGCTGGCCTATAAGCTAAGTACAAAGGGGAGTAAAGAGGGAGTGAGGGGGGAGTGAGAGGGAGTGATGGTGATGAGGGAGTGATGGGGACGAATGGTATTACAAGGGGGAGTAAAGAGGGAGTGAAATGGAGTGAGGGGGGAGTGATGGGGACGAATGGTATTACAAGGGGAAGTAAAGAGGGTAGCCATTGGAGCTACCCTGCAAGAACTCATAAAAACAGTCTCTGAACTCTAAACTCTAATCATCCATGCAAAAAATGCTTGACATAATGCGTAAGAAAGGGTTTATTGAACGTTTTCGATAAGCCAAATGACCAAAGGGAGCTCGCTCACTTTGGCATGGCGAGATTACCCATTAATAATTAATGGTAAATTCATGATAATTCGTGTTTTAATATTATTTTTCATGCGTCTGTGTTTAAATAAAGGATAATGCCGCATTTCTTGCCGATAACGTTGGAGGAGGTGAAGCGCCTCGGGTGGGAGAGTGTCGATGTGGTGCTCGTCACGGGGGACGCGTATGTGGACCATCCGTCGTTCGGGACGGCGGTGATCGGGCGGACCCTCGAGGCGGCGGGGTACCGCGTGGCCATCATCCCGCAGCCCAACTGGAGGGACGACCTGCGCGACTTCCGCAAGTTCGGCACCCCGAGGCTCTTCTTCGGGGTGACCGGCGGGGCGATGGACAGCATGGTGAACCACTACACGGCGGCACGCCGTCTGCGGCACGACGACGCCTATACGCCCGGCGGACAGGCGGGCTTCAGACCCGACAGGGCGACATACGTCTATTCACGCATACTGAAACAGATATACCCCGACGTACCCGTCGTCATCGCCGGCATCGAGGCCTCCATGCGGCGCCTCGCGCACTACGACTACTGGGACGACAAGCTGTTTCCAAGCATCCTGATGGACACCCCCGCCGACCTGCTGCTCTACGGCATGGGCGAGCGGACGACGATGAAGATAGCACGCCTGCTGGACGAGGAGAAGGGGATAGAGGCGTGCTACGGGCTGCCGCAGGTGGCGTATACAAGGGGGAGTAAAGAGGGAGTGAAATGGAGTGACGGGGGAGTGATGGGGACGAATGTTATTGAGTTGCATTCGTTCGAGGAGTGCCAACGGAGCAAGCGGGCGGAGGCGGAGAATTACCAGATTATCGAAAGGGAGAGCAACAAGATAGAATGCGCGACGCTGGTGCAGCGGCACGGTGACCACTATGTGGTCGTCAATCCGCCGGAGCCGCCGATGACGACAGAGGAGATTGACGCGAGCTTCGACCTGCCTTACCTGCGGTTGCCGCACCCGAAGTACAAGAAGCGCGGCCCGATACCGGCCTTCGAGATGATACGCTGGAGTGTCAACACCCACCGCGGCTGCTTCGGCGGCTGCTCCTTCTGCACCATCAGCGCCCACCAGGGCAAGCAGATAGCCTCGCGCAGCGAGAAGTCGATACTCAACGAGGTGGACCTCATTGCACAGGACCCCGACTTCCACGGCGTGCTGACCGACCTCGGCGGCCCCTCGGCCAACATGTGGCGCATGAAAGGCAAGAACCAGGAACTCTGTAAGAAATGTGCCCGCTACAGCTGTTCGATGCCGACGATGTGCCGCAACCTCGACAGCGACCACAGTCCGATGATACATTTGCTGCGGAAAGTAGCAAGCCTTCCCAAGGTGAAGCACCTCTATGTCGGTAGCGGCATCCGCTGCGACCTGTTCAGCCTCACCCCCGGCAGCCTCTCCCCCAGCCCCTCTCCTGAAGGAGAGGGGAGAGATAACCACGGATGGGAGTATTTTCGAGAGGTGGTGCTGCACCACACCAGCGGGCGCCTGAAGGTGGCGCCGGAGCACACGTCGGACCATGTGCTGGCGCTGATGCGCAAGCCATCGTTCAGCCTCTTCAAGGAGACCAAGCGCCGCTTCGACGAGATATGCAAGCAGGCTGGCCTGCGCTACCAGCTGATACCCTACTTCATCAGCAGCCACCCCGGCTGCCGCTTGCAGGACATGGCCGACCTGGCGGTACAGATGAAACAGATGGGTTACCGCCTGGAGCAGATACAGGACTTCACCCCCACGCCCATGACGCTCTCAACCGAGATGTACTACACCGGCATCGACCCCACGACGATGCAGCCCGTCTACGTGGCCACCACGCCCGCCGACAAAGCCGACCAACGCCGCCTCTTCTTCTTCTACAAGCCTGACGAGCGGCGTGCCATCATCGACAGCCTGCGCCGCACAGGCAACCAGCGTTTCATTCCACAGTTATTCCCTGGGCGGGGCTGACAGCCCGGAACTCAGGCGCATACATGCACTGCATGGTGACAGGGCCTGCCATGAAGGTGCCGGGGTTGGTGACATACACCTCGTATTCGAACACATACTTACCCTTGTCGATGTGCTCCACGTAGCAGCGTGTGTCGGTGTTGTTTACCGTAACATAGTAGCCAAGTCCGTTACTCCAACGCCATCCGGCACGGGTGCTTAGCGGTTCGAAGCATGAGGGACGTCCGTCGACGAGTTCCAGATACTCCATAGCGCGGTCGCAGGCAATCTCGATGCTGACCTTCACCCTGTCGCCAACCTTCAGCGGACCATCGGCGACATAGGTGCGCTTGAGGGTGATACCCATCTCGCTGGCAGGCAACTTGTCCATATCGTCGGCAAACTGGTAATATACGGTGCCCCATGCCACACCTTTGGTACGCTTGCTGAAGACAATAACGTCGCTGCCGGCGGCACGCATAGTGTCAAGCGCGTCATCGGTCCAACGTTGCGACCGGTACCCCTCGGGACCGGAAGCCTCGGTGGCGAGCGGCGAGCCGAACACGATTAGTGAGGTTGGAGTGTTCCGAGTACCCAGAGTGTCAGGGATACTAGGATTCATCGGACTTCCGACATTGACCATCAGGGCAGCGATAGCCTCGGTGGTGGAGCGGTCGTTGTCCCAGCGGGAGGTACGCTTCTGCATCAGCAGCCACTGTTGCATCTGGCCGATGGCGACAGTGTCGGCGGGTTTTATCTCGGCGTAGGCCCGTATGAGGAGGGCCTGTGTCTCGATGGGGCGCTGGTACCAGAACCATCCGCTGCGGTTGTCGCGCCAGTAGCGGCCCATCTCGTCGCTTTCGAGCGACTTCTCCTCGATGCGGTGCAAGAGGTCGAGGGCCTGCTTGCGGTCGCCATGACGGTGGAAGATGAGAGCCAGCTGAACCTGGGTGTAGAGGTCGTTGTAGTCCTTGTAGTGCTTCAAGGCATTGCTGTAATAGTACTTATATGCCTCTGTCTTGCCTTTGCCGTAGAGCGAGCGTGTGTAGAGGTAGTCGATATCCGTCGCGGCGCCAAGCCACCGTTTAGCCAGGTTGGCTTTGATGTAGCGGTCGTAGTAGCGCTGGTGCTCACGGTCGATATAGGCCAGTGCGGCCTCGGTGTCGAAGCGTTCGGAGGTGACACGCTTGAGCACCTGCTGTGTGGTCCAGGTGCTGCTCTGCCCTTCGGGCAACCAGCTCCATCCGCCGTCGGCGTTCTGGCGCTGCTGCAGCTGCTTGATGCACAGCTCGAGGTTGGCCGACAGAGAAGCACTGTCGAAAAAGCTCGCCACGGCAGCCATCTGCTCCTCCTCGCTTTGTGCATCCTGCACCCATGGCGTGGCCTGCAGGAGAGTCTGCTTGACATCCTCGTTCATACGCAGACGCGAGGTGGTATCCTTAAAGGCCTTAAGGGCGACAAAGGACTTAAGATCCTTAAGATTATCCAAGACCCCACTACCCAAAGTGTTGACATAGTATTGATTAGCTAGATAGATAGTCGATGGCGACTCCTGCTGGCAGAGGAAAGGCATACACTTCACGGCCAGCCACACGGGGTTGTCCGTCACCTCGGCGGCCACCACCATCGGCGTGCGGCTGTCGTCGCCACGCAGCAGCTCGGGCATGCGGTAGAGCTTCTCCCCCACCCCGCTCATATACATAGCCTGACTGACAGTCACTGCCTGACGGTTGCTGACCACCGGCAGCTGTCCACGCTCGCCGTCGCTCATGCCTCCGGCCACGGCAGTGACCTCATAGGTGGCGACATAGACATCCTGCGGCACCTCCACATCGAACATCACCTGCGCTGCGTCGCGCACCATGACACGCTCCATGTGGTAGCAGATGGTGTCGCCCGTGGCGGCATCGGTGAGCAGGAACACGACATCGACAGGCAATTCTTCATTCTTCTTTTTCATTAACTCTTCACTCATCACCACCTTGGCCATCAGGCCGAGGCTGTCGCCGCTGCGCAGGAAACGCGGCATGTTGGGCTGCACCATGAGGCGCTTGCTGGTGACGAGGGTCCTGTCCAGTGTGCCTATCTTTATGTCTTTGGTGACGGCCAATCCGCGCACGTTCCAACGGGTGAGCAGCTCGGGCACCGTGAAGCTGTAGGTGGCCGTGCCACTGTCGTCGGTGCGCAGCCCTGCCACAAAGAAGGCCAGCGTGCCCAGGTTGGTGCGCATCTGGACGCCGGCGTCGGGTGCCGGAATGAGAGCTTCATCCTCAAAAGACTCCTCGGCATCGGCAGTGGCTATAGCGTCGCTGTAGCCTATCCCGCCAACGGCGGCTACGATGGCATCCACCGAGTTGCCGGGCATGCGCTGTATGTCGTCGGAGCTCAACCGTGCTGCATTTTGTGCAGCAGCGACCTCTATGACGGGAACCGCATCCTCCGCATCCTCCATCGACACAAGATCGGCGCGCGACGACTTGTATTGCCGTCGCATGTTACCCTGCATGGTCACCTTGCCATAGCCGCGGTAGTAGTAGCCGCTCAGCGTGTTGAGGCGCCATATTGTCGCGTGGTCGCCATTGTATCCTTTGTAGTCGTAAGTCTGCAGAAAATAGCCGGTGGCGTGGCTTTTGCCGCCTGTTTCGATGCCGAAAGCCATATTCCTGCGCCATGGCGAGAAGTCCCACGGTGTGCTGCCATAGCTGTTCAGCGCATCGTCGTACATCGTCATGACGAGTGTTGCACTTTCCGCTTTCGCCTTTCCGCTTTTCACACGCACCGTCCACTGCTCCTGCTGGCCTGGCTTCAGGCGGTCGCGGAAGGTGGCGACGTCAACATCGAGACTCTTGTGCGAGAAAGGCACATCGACACTGTAGGAAGCACTGGCGACCACACCCTCGCGAATGGAGAAAAGATTAAGGGTGAAGCCACCGAGCATCGTGCTGTCGACCACGATGCAAATGCTGCGCAGCTCGTCGCTGACGCGGAAGCGGCGCATCGTATGCTGCCGTGCACCGACATTCATCGTGTAGTACACTTCGACATCGTGGAAACGCGAGCCGAAGCGAACGGTGACGGTGTCGCCCACCTCGGCCGTGGTCCTGTCCACATCGCTCCAAAGAAGATGCTGGCTCTGCACCTTGCGGGCATCGGGAGCGGTGACGTAGCGGTAAGCCACCACGGTGTCGGCCCCGGGAGCTGACAGGGTGATGCGGTACACGCCACTCTCACCCTGAACCTTGAACCTTGCGCCCGGCTTTGCCGCTTGGCTCGTCCAAGAACCTTGAACCTTCTCCGAATCGCCGCGGGCGGGCCACGTATCCTTGTCGTTATAATCTTCTCCGTAGGCATACATGGGGAAAGCCTTACGGAATTCGGCCTCGCTCATCGTGTGCTTGGTGCCCTTCGCCTTGGCAGGCGCATCGAGCAGCGGCGTGGCGGGCTGCCTCAGGAGCGCAATATTCATCTTCACCTTATCGGTGGGCAGTGGCCGTCCGTTGATGTCGACATATTTGTAGGTCAACCCATCGAGGGTGAGCACCTCCTCGGCATCGTCCTCAAGGTAGAGGAACGCGTTGCGGTAGCCCACACGCAGGGTGGTGGCGGCTGGATGGCTCTCGCCGTTGATGTCGGTGACATCGACATTGACAGTGTAGAGAAAACAAGGCTTGCGGCCGAGATCGACATTGCTGTCCGGCAGCGGCACGAAGGTGATCAGGAACGAGCCGTCGGCGGCGGTGACGGTGTCGCCTTCAACCACATCGGCGCTGGCGGCATAGTAGCCGAAGCGGTACCAGCGGGACCACATAGGGCTGCGGGTGACGGTGTAGTGCACACGCGCGCCGCTCACCGCCACACCGCTATACGAGGCCGCCATGCCTCGCACCGTGTAGGGCACACCGAACTGCGGTGCCTCGTTCTCCATATTCTGTTCTTCATTCTCCCCCCCAAGCTCTACCATGAACTTGGGCTGCTTGTATTCCTCAACAGGCACGATACAGGCGGTCTTCAGTTCCTGATAACAACGGACCTCGACGCAATAACGTCCGGCCATACGGTCCTTGGGCAGGATGAACCAGGTGCTGGCGATGCCGTATTCGTCGGTGACGATGCTGTCCTCGGCCACCACCTGCCATTTAGGGTCGCGCAGCGTGAGTGTGAGCGGTGTGGCGCCTAGGGCCATAGCGTCGGAGCGGTCGGTGGTGAAGAGCAGGGCTGCCACATGCAGCGTGTCGCCGGGCTTGTATATAGGGCGGTCGGTACGCACCTGCACCTGGTGTCGCCACGAGGTGTCGGCACCCCCGTCGTTACGTCGCCAGTCGCCGGCAAGGGTCACGCCGTCGCGCTCGATAAGCAGAACGCCGTAGCTGTCTTTGCGTTTGTTGCCGAAGTCGTAGCACCCGTCGGCATCGGTCTTGGTGGTGGCCAGGACCGTAGTGTCGCGTTTGCCGTCGGAGCGCAGGTAGGTGTTGCCGAGCTTTACCTCCTGCCCCACGATGGGCAGTCCGGAGCGACTGTCAAGCAGGTAGCCGCTGCCGCCGGCACTTTCTTTCATCAACGACACATCGGTGCACCACGTCTCGTATGCCGCAAAGCCCTGCTTGCGGAAGTCGGCCGTGGGCGAGACCAGCAGCCAGTAGTGTCCGGCCTTCATCGGCGGCAGGGCGACATAGCTGCTGGCGACCTGGTGCCCGCCGGCATCCTCGATGTCCCACTCGCCGCTGTAGAGCGCCTCGGCGCTGCGCAGCCGATCGCGGTACTTGCTTTGATAATCCGGGAAATAACGCACCAGACGGTAGTAGAGGTGCTGCACGTTACGGTGGGCGACACGTTGCAGGCTCGGTTGCCCGGGGTATGCCTCGAGACAGCCAGTGGTCATCTGTATCGACGGGTCGGTTATCAAGCCCCGCAGGTTGTGGCACTGCATGGCGCCCTCGCTCTTGGGGGCAAAGGCTATGGCGCTGTCGCAGTAGCTGACGGCAGCGTCAAACTGCCCGCGACCGTTGAGCAGCGCGGCCATACGAAAATAGAACCGTGTGTAGTACTGGCTCTTGGTGCCACGGTAGCGGTTGATATAGCTCTGGACGAGCGCCGAGTCGACGCTGACGTTGGGCTGTGCCTCAACGAGGTCGAGCAGCCGGTCGTCGTGCAGGATGCGTATGTCGTCGCCGTCGGCGGCGTGGAACTCACACAGACGGCGTTGCCACTCGACCGACTGCTGCGGCGCGAGTGTTCCGTTTTCCATCATACGGACAACCACCACGTCGTAGGCCGTCGGCGTCAGGTTGACGCCAGAGCCGGTGCGGCTGGTGTAGAGCTCGATAGCAGAAACAGGTGTGGCCTTGAGGGTATCGGCGTAGACGAGGGCCGAGTCGTACATCTCCATCATGGTGTAGCAGATGGCGCGTTCGAGTGGCGGCAGCGAGGGCAGCAGGCGGCGATAGCGTGCCATGGAGCTGTCGTAGGCATCCTCCTGGTAGGCCCGGGCGGCCCGGCTCATGCAGTAGGCCGCCGCAAGGCGGTTGGCGGGAAGCGTGGCCTTGCCATAAAGAGCCTCGGCCTTAACGTAGGCACTCTTGTACTCGCCGTTGTCGATCATGCGCATCAGGCGATTCCAGTCGACCGACTGGGCCTGCACGGCAAGGGCAGCGAGGGTGAAGAGAATAGCGGAAAGGAGATGTCTCAGTTTCATAGCGTTCTGTTATTACAAGGGGGAGTGATGGGGGAGTGATGGGGGAGTGATGGGGGAGTGAAGGAGGAGTGAAGGAGGAGTGATGGGGAAGTGAAGGGGGAGTGATGGGGACGAATGGTATTACAAGGGGGAGTGATGGGGAAGTGATGGGGAGTGAGAGAGGAGTGATGGGGGAGTGATGGGGACGATTGGTATTACAAGGGGGGAGTAAAGAGGGTAGCCATTGGGGCTACCCTGCAAGAACTCATATAAACAGTCTCTGAACTCTAAACTCTGAACTCTAATGTCACTGTTGGTCGGTGGTCTTGCCGGTGATGATAAGCTCCACCTTGATGTTGCTGAAGGTGGACTTGGTGTCGAGGGCGGCGGCGGCGGCACGTTTTATCTCGTTGCGTGTCATGCCGGCCGTGGTCATACGGCTGGCGGCGATGCCATGGTCGACAAAGAACTGCTTGACGGTCTTGGCGCGTTCGAGCGAGAGCAGCATGTCCTCCTCGGCGTTGACGCCATAGGTGCTGACGTATGCCTTCACCAGGAAGGTAATGTCGGGGTGGTTGAGGAACATAGCCACATAGTCCATCAGCACCGTGTCGCTGCCGCCGATGAGGGTGGCCTCGCTATCCTCGAAGTAGACGTTGGAGATGGGGAACGTAGAGCCGCGCTCTGTGCGTTCCATGTTGTAGAGCATGATGGTGTCGCGCAGCATCAACTCGCGCGAGTTGAACTCGCGGAACACCGAGAAGTAGCCGTCGCGTTTGGCGTAGAGAGTGTAGCTGAAGCCCGGCACAAACTTCACCTTGCCACCGCGGTAGTGGGCATCCTTGACAATCTCGCGCTCGCCTTCAGCACCGCCTTTTTCGAGTATCAGCAGGTCGACGTCGACATAGCGTTTGGCCTTGCGGTCGTAGAAGAGCACGAGGGGTTCGTATGCGTCGGCATGCACGCTGACGGTGATGGTGTGCCCCTGTCCATTCATGCCGCAGTTGTCGAGCACAATGTAGTACTCCTCACCCATGTGCACTGGTATGGACTGGATGAAGCCGCCGATCTGCTTCTTGGTCAGCATACGGGCAGTGGCGTCGACACTCATGCCTATGGTGGGCACCTCGGCGGGCGGCATGTCGAAGGTCGGCTCCTCGGCCTCTTTCTTGGGCTTCGCCGCCTGGGTGGTGGCTGTCTGACGCGGCTTGGGCTCGCTCGCCTTGAGGACGGCGGCGGCAAGGGCGTTGCTGTCCACCTGGCCCAGATTGACGGCCACGGGCAGCACCTTGTTCTGCAACACATGGTTGGAGAAGTATACCCCCGTGTTCTTGTACACCAGGAAGTCGTAGTCGTCCCACTGGTTTTTCTGCACTATGCTTATCTCCAGCTTGCCGTTGTAAGGTATCTTGACCTTGTACCACACAGTGTTGTGCTCACGTTCGAACAGGTTGGGGTGAGCCTTGTCGGCCACTACCTCCTGCATGCGTCCGGCACCGTCGGGCGACGTGGTGGGACCGTAAGGCTTGTCAAGCTGCAGCTCGATGGCGAAGAGACAGTCGTTGCAGTTGTACGGAAGCTCGACGTCGGTCTTCACAGGTGCCGGTGGTGCTGCCGGCTTCTTTTTCTTGGCCGTAGCAGCAGTGGTGGCTTTCTTTTTCCTGGCCTGTGCCTGCACGTCGGGAGCCACACCGAACATGACGGTGCAGCACAGCAGGGCTATCATTATACGCTTTGTGGTTCTCATAAAGATACACTATTTTGACGCTGCAAAATTACACAAAAAAATCATTCCTGCAAAAAAAAACGACATATAGTGAAATATTTTGTATCTTTGCAGTACGAAAAAACAAGACAACAGAAAGGAGACACTCTATGAAACGCATTGCAACATTGGCGGTTATCCTGATGATGGGTCTCACGGCCTCGGCCCATTCCATCCGCTACTTCACCGAAAGCCAGGCCATCCGCACGGTGCGATACCTCAACGCACAGAACGAGATGATGATATACTGTGGCTACGACTACGAAATCGAGACCTACGTACTCATCAACGAGGTGTGGATGGAGCGTGTCAACTCGGCCTATTACGAGATATGGGTATACGGCTACGACGCCTATACGGGCGACGAGATCTACATGCCGCTCGACCTTGGGTGTGTGTGGCTGTACAGTTCGGGGCGTATCTACAACGCTGCGCAGTACCTGCGGTTCCACACCACGGTGCGCACGCCGTCATTCGCATGGTATATGCCGGCCTACAACCCCTTCACCCGCACCATGCACCGCCAAGGCTATGTGCGCAGCTACCACTACGACATACACCGCCACGGCTGGATGCCGCCTGCCTACACCTACGGCCCCGGCATGCCGCCACCCCCACTCCCATACTACTACATGCGTCAGCCAGGCACACCTGCCCCACGCCCCACCAACACATGGACTCCTGGCGTCGACCGTCCTGTGGTGACAGAGCCCAGCACCGAGGGACGTAGCGGCACGGCTGGACGTGTGACGACGGGCGGCGCCACGACGGGCAACTCGTCCGGAGTGCGCACAGGCAACGCTACCGGCAACGGACACAGCACCACCGGCACCACCACATCCGGCAGCGGACGCGGCACCACCACCGGCACCACCACATCCGGCAGCGGACGCGGCACCACCTCCGGCACCACCACATCCGGCAGCGGGCGCAGCACCTCGACCGGCACCACCACATCCGGCAGCGGACGCGGTACCACCACCGGCACCACTACATCCGGCAGCGGACGCGGTACCACCACCGGCACCACCACGTCCGGCAGCGGACGCGGAACAACAGGTACCACCCCAACCCGCAGCAACACCACCAGTGCCAGCAGCAACTCGCGCGGTTCGTCGACAGCAGCCACCACTGGCAGCTCTACCGACAAGCCCAAGACCAACAATCGCGGCACCTCGACAACCACGACGAGCAGCCGCGGCACCACCACATCGGGCTCAAACCGCGGAACATCGACAAACAACCGCTGAACTGTTGAACTGTTGTTAATTTGCTAATTCGTTAATTTGCTAATTCGTTAATTTGTTAATTTGTTGATTCGTTAATTTGAACCGTTGAATTGTTGTTTATTTCAAGTCTCTCCCTTTAGGGGGAGATTTAGAGGAGGCTTTAAACTATTAAACTATTAAACTACTCTGAACTCTGAACTCTAAACTCTAAACCAAAAATGTTACCCAGTGAACTTCCGCTAGCCAACGATGGCAGCATGTACCACATACACCTTGACAGCAGCACCTTGGCCGACAAAGTGCTGCTCGTCGGTGACCCTGGACGTGTCGACATGTTCAAGGATATCTTCGAGAGCATCGAGTACGAGAGCCACAACCGCGAGCTGCACGCCCTCACAGGCGGCTACCACGGTAGCCGCATCACGGCACTCTCGACAGGCATGGGGTGTGACAATATCGACATAGTGATGACCGAGCTCGACGCAGCCTTGCTGCTGTCGACGACACCGGGGCGACATCTGCAGATTGTACGCATCGGCACCAGCGGCTCGCTGCAGGAGGAGGTCGGCTGCGGCAGCCGTGTGGCTTCGGCCTACGCCATAGGCTTGGACGGCTTGATGAACTATTACCGCGAGTGGGACTCGCCGATGCCCGACATGGAGGCTGCATTCGACGCACACATGCGACTTGCCACGCAGCTGGCACGCCCTTATTGTGTGCAGGGCAGCCGCCGTCTGCTCGACACGGTGGGCGACGGCATGCACCACGGCATTACCGTCACGGCGCCCGGTTTCTATGGTCCTCAAGGACGTGCCGTAAGGCTACATCCCTCCGTCGACAACCTGAACGAACGGCTTGCCGCATTCCATTGGAACGGCACCGCCGTGACAAACCTCGAAATGGAGACCTCGGCCATCTACGGATTCAGCCACCTGCTCGGCCACGAGGCTCTCACCGTGTGTCTCATCATTGCAAACCGTCCACGCGGCACTTTCCTCAACGACTACCACGCCCCGATGCGCCAACTGGTCGGCTCGGTGGTAGAGTCACTCACTTCAGATTCGGCCTGCGCTTCTTGATTTCGTCGTAGGCCTGATTGATTTCTTTCATCTGTTCGGCGGCGTTGCGCTGCATCTGCTCACTCATGTCCGCCACACGGTCGGGATGGTACTTCATGGCCATCTTGCGGTACGCCTTGCGCACCTCGTCGTCGGTTGCCGAACTCGTCAGACCCAACACCTTGTAGGGGTCTTTACTATAGCTGCTTGACGACGCCGAGCGTCCGGAATGGCCCGAACGTCCGGAATACGAAGAATATCCCGAACCGGAAGAGCCGACATGACGCTCATGCATACTGGTGTAGTCGCTTAGCGAGATGCCAAGGTACTGTGCTATGAGCCGCAGCATGTTCAACTCGCTTTGATGAAACTCGCCGTCTGCGCCGCTGATGCCAAACAGGAAGTCCACCATGTGGAAGCGCGTGGTATAGTCGGTGTTGACCTTGATTTGCTGGCACACCTGGTCTACTTGGATATCCTGCTGCACAAGCTGCTGCAACACCTTGAGCATCTCCTTGCCACGCTCCTCGCCATAGTTGGCCAAGAGGAATTTCTTGACATAGTCCAGCTCGCTCTTCTTGACATGACCGTCGACCTTCATCACAGCCGCGATAAGGACCATCAGGGCCACATTGATGTCGGCCTGTGTACCCGTGTTGTGATAAGGGCCGCGATGGGTGCCGGTACTGTCAGACCACGACTGGGACGAGCCAATCTGCTTGTCGGGCGACAGCGTCTTACCCACAAGGTAGCCTATAACTGCTCCAATAGGGCCACCTATAGCCCATCCAAGTCCTGCAAAAATCCATTTAGTGAAACTCATTTTTTCTTGATTGTGTTATCGTGCGATTGCGTCATTACGCATTCCACCTTGTAATACCATTCGTCCCCATCACTCCCCCCTCACTTCTCCATCACTCCTCTCTCACTCCCCCATCACTCCCCCATCACTCCTCTCTCACTCCCCCATCACTCCCCCATCACTCCTCTCTCACTCCCACCTCACTTCCCCATCACTCCTCTCTCACTCCCCCCTCACTCCCCCATCACTCCCCCCCATCACTCCATTTCACTCCCCATTTTTTTGAAGATGACTGTATATAGCCGACTGTATGTCGGTGCGGATATTCATCCTGGCCAGTTTGTTGATAGCCGATGAGGGGTGTACCCTATTGGAGAGGAAAACATACACCAGGTCGTATTCGGGATCGACCCACACCATGGTGCCGGTGAAGCCAGTGTGACCGAAAGAGGCCTGTGTGGCTTCGGGACACGTCTGTCCATTGCTCGAGGGATTGAAGAGTTGCTTGTCGAAGCCGAGAGCCCGCCGGTTGCCACGATTCTCATAATGGCGACGTGTGAACGTCTGGACAGTCTTGCTCTTGATGTAGCGTTCCCCGTCGTAGACGCCGCCATCGAGAACCATCTGCATCAGGGCCGCCACTTCGCGTGCAGTGGAGAAGAGTCCGGCATGTCCGCTGACGCCCCCCATAGCATAGGCATTGGGGTCGTGCACCGTGCCGCTGATGAGGCCACGCAAGGTGTCACGTTCGGTAGGTGCGATGTTGGATACGGCGTAGATATTATCGCTTTCGAGTGGGGTGAAGTCGGTGGACACCAACCCCATCGGACCGTAGAAATTGTCGTAGACATACTCGTCGAGAGGCTGTCCACTGACCACAAGCACAAGGTCGCTAAGCAGCATAAAGCCGAGGTCGCTGTACACCATACCCTCGTCGGGGTTGAGCGGACTGGCCGCCACCAGACGCAGTATGCTGTCGCGGTCGGACGTCTGCTGCCAGTAGGCCGAAAATGGCTGCAGGCGAGCCTGATGGCTCATAACCTCCTTTATGGTGATGCGTTCCTTGTTGGTGCCTTTGAGGTAAGACAGATACTTGCTGAGACGATCGGAGACACTTATCTTGCCGTCGTCGACAAGTTTCATGACAGCCAGCGTGGTAGCGCAGACCTTGGTGAGCGACGCCAAGTCGTAGATCGTCGTATCGTCGACAGCGGCAGCGTCGGGAGCGTAGGTGATGTGACCATAGCATCGGTCGAGCACCACCCTCCCCTTGTGCATCACCACCAACTGGCATCCGGGCATAGCCTGCGCGTCGATGCCGCACTGCACCAGGCTGTCGATACGTGTGTCGGTGGCAATCCGAAGGTCGGTGACTATATCCTCGCTTGCAGCCATGCGGTCGTCGCCCGGCACACGGATATCGTCGTCGACATAGGGCATGACATATTTGTACTTGGCCTGAAGCACACGACGGCAATGATAATCGACAGCCGACAGCACAGCCGTGTCGGCAAGGGCCGCTTCCTTGATGCGTGCAATCGACTGTGGCACGTCGGGAGGCAACAGGATGATGTCGTTGCCGGCCATCAGGGCGGCCAGCTCGGCGTCGCCGCCACCATAGCTGTTGGTGACCCCCTTCATGTCGATGCCGTCGGTTATGACCAGTCCATCGAAACCGAGCTTCTTGCGCAGCAGACTGTCGACAATGACAGGGCTGAGCGAGGAGGGCCGCGACGGGTCGAGAGCGTTGACCTGCAGGTGCGCCACCATGACACCGCCGACGCCTGCCTCTATCAGGCGACGGAAGGGATAGGTGTCGATGGTGTCGATATATTCGAGGGTATGGTTGATGACTGGCAACTCTACATGACTGTCTGCGTCGGTATCCCCATGTCCCGGGAAATGCTTAGCCACCGCCATAACACCCTGACTCTGTTGACCAAGGGCATACATGGTGCCCAGCCGACTCACACGCTCGCGGTCGATGCCGAACGAGCGCGTTCCGATGACTGGGTTATTGGGGTTGGAGTTGATATCGACCACCGGTGCAAAGTTGACATGAATACCCATCATACGGCACTGGCGTCCAATCTCCTCACCCATTCGGTACACTATGCTGTCCTCCGAACTGTGCAGCTTGCCGAACTCGGCGTTTCTTGGGAATGAATACATGTCCTTGAGCCTCATGCCAAGTCCCCATTCACCATCGATGCAGACCAACAGCGGCACACGGGCATCGCGTTGGAAAATCCTGGTCATCTGTGCCTGTCTGTCGGCAGTACCGACAAAGAAACACACACCGCCGACACCATAGCCGTTCATCGTAGCCGAAAAGTCTTCTGCCTGACGGTTGTTCATGTCCAGGGGGACACGCACCACCATGGTCTGTGCGATACGCTGTTCGAGCGAGAGTGTGCGCATCACCGAATCTACCCAGGCTGTCTTGGGGTCGCGGAACATGAAACCACGCGAACTGAACCGTTGATAACGTTGCGCACCGACGGCACCGGACATCAGCAGCACAACAGTGAGTGCGAACAAGCTCTTTGTTTTCATAATCTATATTGAATAGTGGTTGATTGTGTTATTGTGTCAGTAATTGGTGCGTCAGCACTAACGCATTTACGCATTTACGCAATCACGCATTCGTAGAAGGTGGTCTATCGTAGCGACCTGACGTGCACGAGGGTTGCCCTCGTAGTTGAGTATCACATAGTCGGCGCGCATCATGACATCCTCCGCCGGCATCTGGTTGGCGATACGTGCGCGAATGGCGTCCTCGTCGCCGCCGTCGCGCAGGAGCAGACGCCGCAGGCGTTCGTCGATGTCAAGATAGACGCATATCGTGCAGTCCATCATCCGGTCGAAGCCATAGTCGAAGAGTATGGCACTCTCGAACAGCACATACGGGGCATCGGCATGTCGACGGCTGAAGAGGTCGAAATCCTGTATCACCCTTGGGTGCACCAATGCATTCAACCCCTCGAGCAGCATACGGTCGGCAAAGACACGTGCTGCAATGGCACGCTTGTCGACACTGCCGTCGTCGCGGAACACCTCATTGCCCAACAAACGACACACATCGGGCAGGAACACAGGGTCGTCGTAGTAGGCACCGGCAACACTGTCGGCAACAAAACACGGCACCCCTCGCCGTCCGAACTCGGCGACCACAGTGCTCTTTCCACACCCCATACCTCCTGTTATACCGACCTTCTTCATCCTATTGATAAGTGGGTTGATTGCGTTGGTTGCTGACGCGTCGGCACTGACACATTCTCACATTGACGCATTGACGTATTCATGCAACGCCTTTCATTTTATTATAACACATTGCACTTCGGCAGGCTCGACAGAGCGCGGTCGCATCCACGACGGAAACTGGACCAGTTGCGGCTCCAGCCTGTAGGCACCCGCCAGCACGTCGTCATAGCTGATGGCGACAACGAACTCCGGCACACGCTCCATGTCACGTCGTGCCACCCACACATGTACAGTCGCCTCTTCGGGATAGATACGTATACGCACCGAGGTGTCCGCTCCACGGACAACAATAGGTGTCGTATACTCGCGTTCGACATACGTCTCGACAGGCAGATACACCTCCACCTCGGTGTCCGAGGTACGCACATCGCCCAGCCGTTCCCATACAGGGTCGAGCTGAAGCCTGTAGCTCGCCGTATGCGAGACACCCTCTATGTCTGTCCCTACAACATGCACCGTACCGACTTTGTCGAGCAGCGAGTCGGCACCATAGAGTGTCACCGTCGACGGAGTGACACGAGGCTCGCCATAAAGGCCATACTGCTCGCAGAAAGAAAAACGTGCCGAGTCAAGGCTGACACGGAACGCACGAGAACCTCGTTCGGCCAAGACAAGACGTATCGAGTCATGCCCCGAAGTGATACGACGTACTCCCTTCGACGCAATCTGCTGACGGATGTGGTCGCTGACGTCGGCAAAAGCAACGGCTCTGTACAACTCGCCATCGGACATATCCACTTTCGCCGAGCCATCGACATGCAGCATGCTTATCGCCATGGCGTTGAAGCCCGACATCCAGGCCTGCACCGACAGCGACGTGTCGGCTCGCACCAGAGCATATCGCATAGTGTCATATCCAGTCATCTCGATGTGGACTCGCATAGGATATTCGCGCACTTCCGACATCGACACACCGAGCCACACGAGGGCTGTGATTCCGAGTATGACCAGAAACTGCTTCAATGCTTTAGGCAACCTCAAAAAATCACTTCTTCACCTCGGTCTTTGTCTCGGCCACCGGCTGTATCATACTCTTCTCAACCGTCATGATGACACCGCCCCCAACCTCTACCTCGACAGTGTGTTCCTCGACATTGTGCACCTTGCCGTAGATGCCTCCCGAGAATACCACACGGTCGCCTTTCTTAAGGCTGTTGCGGAACTTCTGTTCCTCCTTTTCTTTCTTGCGTTGCGGACGCATCATGAGCACCCACATCAGGACGATAAGCAATATCATCCAAATCCACATCGATCCGCCACCCTGTTGTTGGCTCTGTAAAATAACCATCTGTTTAATTGTTTTATCGTTTAATCGTTTAATTGTTTAATTGTTTTATCATCAAGTCTCTCCCTTTAGGGGGAGATTTAGAGGAGGCTCCTTAAGGGGAGATTTAGAGGAGGCTTCAGTGTCCTACTTGGGCCACTATACGCAGCTTGGCCACCGAAGGCTGTGCGTTGGTGACCACTGTGACCTCCTGAAACTGCTGTCCACTCTTGCCTGCACTCTTGAACGTGACGGTGACATAGCCCTCGGCTCCCGGGGCGACACGACCTTTCGGATAGTCAGCAACAGTGCAGCCGCACGTGGCCGATGCCGACGTGATGACCAGGTCGGCATTGCCCGTGTTGCGGAAATGGAAGCTGTAGCTGATGTTCTCGCCTGCCGACAAGCGCCCAAAGTCGTGCATATTCTCGTCGAAGGCTATCTGTGGCATCTTCTCCTTGCCGTCGTACCCCTCGGCACTCATGGGATTGTGGATAAGGTCGATGTCGGCCTCCTTATGCCTACCTCCACACGACACGACAAGCAGCGCCAGCATCGCTATGGTTAATAATTTCTTTATCATGACACCTACATATATGTTTAATTGTTTATTCGTCAAGTCTCTCCCTTTAGGGGGAGATTTAGAGGAGGCTCCTTTATTCCGACAGCCCACGTCCAGACTTGTTAATCTTGCCTTGCGAACGCAGTTCGGCAACGATTTTGTCCAGTATACCGTTGATGAACAGTCGGCTGCGCTCGGTGCTGAACTCTTTCGCCAGCTCGATATATTCGTCGATGGTCACCTTCTCAGGTATCGACGGGCAGGACGTGAACTCGGCGACGGCCATATTGATGAGCAGTATATCCATTGTGGCCACACGCTCGATCTCCCACCCTTGCAGGAAACGACACACCAACGCATCGCTCTCGTCACGCATAGCCAACGTCTGTCGCAGCAGTGTGCGTGCGAACTCCATTGCCTCCACTTCCGTCTCGTTGCGTTTGTCGTACATCAACGGCCAGGGCATGTTCTCGTCGAATGCTTCCTCGGTCAACGTCTTAAGCATCATGAAGTTGTACTGGGCAATCTGGCTATAGTCATCCTCCCACAGCAGGCTGCGTTCGGCAAGCGTGGCTGTCACAGCCTCGCGGTTTACCAGATAGCGGAACAGCATTATGGCCATATCCTTGTCCTGTCCAAACGTCGGGTTTTCCAATCCGACATAGTCGATATAGACCTGCTGCTGACGGAAGTCGAGGAAGGCTTCGCGCAGTATATCCTCGTTGGTATTCCAACAGCCTCCCCACTTGCCTACGAGGCTTCCCAGCTCGACATTGCCGGCCATCCTGCGCAGGAATTCGTTGTGTGTGAACTGCATGTTAGGGTTGCGTTCGTCGTCGGTGGCGAAGTATTTCTTCTTGCCGTCGGACATAACCTGCCGTGCGACCTCGACCATGCGTGGCAACAGTGCCACCTGCAGCACACCCAACTCGTTGAGGCGTCCGATATGGTAGTCGAACTCACGCTGGGCAAGGCCGCTCTCCTTGGGTTCTATCTGGCAGGAGTATACCTCCTGAAGCACTTTGCTTCTCAAAAAATGTCTGCTTAGCATACAATATTGATAATCTTCTTCGGTACGAAAATCACTTTCTTCGGTTCTTTGTCGCCGAGCCACTTGACAGCTTCGGGGGCCGCCTTGACGGCGGCGAGTGCCGCGGCCTGATCGGCATCGGCAGGCAGCTCGAGCATGAAACGCATCTTGCCGTTGAACTGGACGGGATACTTCACCGTGTCCTCGACAAGATAGTGCAGGTCGTATGCCGGCCACTCGGCGTCGCACACCGACCCTTCGCAGCCCATGCGATGCCAGAGTTCTTCGGCGATATGCGGCGCAAACGGTGCCAGGAGCACTGCCAACGGACGCAACACGTCGAGGCTGGTGCAACCCGTCAGGTTGTTGCAGCATATCATAAAGGTGGATACGGCCGTGTTGAACGAGAAACGTTCCACATCGTCAGTCACCTTCTTGATGGTCTGATGCAACACCTTGAGCTGCTGCATGGTCGCTTCCTGCCTACCCGTCTGACACGACAGGCAGCCGTCGTAGACCTTCCACAACTTTTTCAGGAAACGGTGCACCCCCTCGATGCCGCCGGTGTCCCATGGCTTGGCCTGCTCGACAGGACCGAGAAACATCTCGTAAAGTCGCAGCGTGTCGGCGCCGTAGCGCGCCACCAGGTCGTCTGGGTTCTGCACGTTGTACATGCTCTTGCTCATCTTCTCCACCTCCCATCCGCACACATAACGTCCATCCTCCAGCTCGAAGCGTGCGTCGGCAAACTCGGGACGCCAGACGCGGAACCTGTCGATGTCGAGTATGTCGTTGTCCACGATGTTGATGTCGACATGGATGGGTGTGACGTCGTCCATATCCTTTATCAGTCCTTTCGAGACAAAGAGAGTGTTGTCCTGTTTCGAGCGGTACACGAAGCTGCTGCGCCCTTGTATCATGCCCTGGTTGACAAGCTTCTGGAACGGCTCGTCCTTGACAGCCATGCCCAAGTCGAAGAGGAACTTGTTCCAGAACCTTGCATATATCAGGTGTCCTGTGCCATGTTCGGCACCGCCGACGTAGAAGTCGACGTTCTGCCAATAGGCGACGGCTTCGGGCGAGAAGTAGGCCTCGTCGTTGTGGGGATCCATATAGCGGAGGTAGTATCCGCTGCTGCCGGCGAAGCCCGGCATGGTGCTCAGTTCCAGCGGGAACACGTTCACGCCGTCGACCAGGCTCTTGTCGACAACCCTGCGCCCACTCTCGTCCCATGCCCAACAGCGAGCGTGTCCCAACGGCGGCTCGCCGTCGGCGGTAGGCCTGAACTCAGAGACCTCAGGCAGCTCCAACGGCAGACACTCGTCGGGTATGCAGTAGGGGGTGCTGTCCTTATAGTAGACAGGAAAAGGCTCGCCCCAGTAGCGCTGACGGCTGAAGATGGCGTCGCGCAGACGATAGTTCACTGTGCGGTATCCGACGCCCATCCGTTCGATACGTTCGATTACGGCAGCCATAGCCTCCTTCACCTTCATGCCGGTGGCGAAGCCGCTGTTGACAGAATAGCCCGTCTTGGCATCCATGCTCTCGGTCCATGTCGAGGGGTCGCTGACGACGTCTTTCTCCATCGACACCACCTGCCGTATCGGCAGGGGGGGAAGGG
>FLNU01002341.1_pt1 | contig 37864 bp, 43 predicted proteins | sample 1140361 | NCBI WGS metagenome assembly FLNU01 (sample SAMEA3878206, study PRJEB12797) | bioreactor metagenome | biome: Moose rumen | place: Sweden | collected 2011-10 | reverse complement strand
GAGACGTCCTCAATTGCCAATCAACGTCGCGGACGAGCCGTCCGCGTCCCAGACGTTTTCCACTATGAATGTTCTACATGCCGGGGGGAGGTCCTTGGGGTATTTGACCGGGGAGAGGACCTTTCGCGGGGTCTCCCCCCTGCTCTATTATCTCTTGCATAAAGGCTCCCCTGCCTTTGGCTTTTAAATCTCCCATCTTATTAATCTTGTAAGTAAAGGAGAGCATGAAATATGTGGGAAGGGTATTAAATCGCTGATACTGCACATAGTTTTCTCCGATGGTCTCCAATACATTTTTCTTCTGATTGAGGATATCATTCATCTGCAAGGCAAGCGTCATACCGCTCCATGTTTTGGAAAGTGATGCGTTCCACAATATCTCACTGAGCGCACCCTCAAGATTATATCCCCATCTATCGTTATACCCTATATCTGTTGCGATAGACCAATTATAGGGAAGGTGGAAGACAAAATCTGCTGTTACTCCCCAATCAATGGTATTGGTATAGTTGGAGGCAGAAATGCTATTTCGGGTATGGGAATAAGTTATATTTCCTCTCACTCCAAAGTCCAACACGTCGTGTGTGAGTCTTATACTCAAATCTTCATTAGCCCGTATATTCCCTGTCCTACTCTCATCGCCGAGCAGGAGGATATTGTCAGCAAGCCAATTTTCCACATCTGCTGCTTTCTGCTCCTTTAGGATATATGCTAACCGTTGGTTATAAGAAACTGCGGTACGTGAATTGAGGTGTAGTCGGTTCTTTACGATAGGAGTAGTAATCATAAAATCGGCAGATACATCGTATGGAAGTGCCTTAGCATTAACAGTTTGGCGATATACCTTACCTGTCTCATCGTAAATAGCGTTATTAACTAAGGCATCTTTGGTGAGGTTGGCATGGAGTCCTCCCATCATAGATGCCATAGTCTCTTGATTGAACCGTGAGAACATAAAATGCAGTCCGTGAGAAAATGCGGGAGAGAGATTGAGATTTCCTACCGTTTCTGCCATAGCGTTGGAATTATCTCTTACGGGTTCCATTTGTGAGACAGACGGTTGTACGGAGCGCCCTCTATATCGCAAACGTATAAACTGCTTCTTTCCGAGTTTATACTTGATAGTTGCCTGTGGTGCCCAGTTCCACACATTTTTGACGATAGATACATTTTCTCCAGTATAATACTGCGTTTGACTTATCGTTTGTGACGGATTTACCCTCATACCGGCAGACAGGTCCAGTTCCTTATTGATATATCTGTAATTAAGTTCCAGAATTTCAGAGAAGAAGTTGTTAGAGAAAGTATTGGAATAAGCAGAGTCGAGTACGGTATATTGTTTTTCCCCTGCATTCAGTAAAACATTCCCCAGTGCATCGGTTGCGGGCGAGTACTGATGCTTATCTGAAACGGTGTATGAATTGCGGAAAGAAAGGACGGTCTCTATAAAATGCTGTCTATTCCAAATAGGCTCGACATACGATACTCTCACATTTGATGTTACCACATTCGACTTCTTCTTCTGCTGCTGATCGAGCTGCTTCGTACCTGTTGCGAGGTTGAGACTTGAGTCATCGGTGTTGTTGAGCGAACTGAAGGCATTAACGGTTAGTGTCCTGCCCGGTTTATTAAATTTATGATTATAGATAATTCTCAATTGCGCCCCTACCTCTGAATTTAATGAAGTATTGGTCTGCGTTCCGAACGACATCGTTTCTATCGAATCTTGGCCGTCAGCGAGTGTGGGTAGTTCTCTATTATCCCGCAGATAGAGATAATCGTTAAACTGATTATACCACGTGTTGGTATATGAGATACGGGGTTGAAAAACTAATTTATTGAGTGTATCAATATTATACTCTATTTCGAGCCTCATAGATGCGTCCCACGCCTTTGATGTCTTTAGTGTAGAGTCTAAATTATTATACTTGAGATTACCTGTTTCGGACGTCAGATATTGCTCTTTCTCTGACCTTGTAGAAGTAAAGTTATAACTGTGGTTGAGTGATGCATCTGCGCCAATCAAGACTTTATCTCCCGCAACGATATTAGTGTTTACGCCAAGATTTTCAGTCCAAGTTATTCCGGAATTATTTCCCATCTGCGGTCCTCTTCCTCGTCCTGAGCGGAACTCATTAGTGTTATTTGCTCCGGCAATGATAGTTGTTTGACTCTCTCCGAGCATCAAGTTCATAAAAGCGTTGGCATTATATCGAAAATCTTCGCGGAAAAACTGCGCTGCTTTATCTCGGGAGGAGCCTTGATAGCTATAGTGGAATAACTTGGTCTGATCATCACCGAGGGCATCAGAGCCGAGAGAGCCGTTGAAATTACCGAACAAACCCTTCTTGCGGTTCTCTTTCAAAGTAAGGTTGATTATTCGCTCTGTATCATCGTCCTCAAAGCCGGTCAGTTTTGCCATATCCGATTTTTCGTCAATAACTTGAATTTTATCAATCATCTCGGCAGGGATATTTTTTGTCGCCATTTGCACGTCATCGCCGAAGAACTTCTTGCCGTCAATTCTTATTCCTTTCACTTCCTCTCCGTTGACTGTTACCTTTCCATCTGTAGAGACCTCGACTCCCGACATTTTCTTCAAAAGGTCTTCAACCATCGCATTCTCCTGCGTTTTATATGCAGCGGCATTATATTCGAGGGTATCCCCCCTGACAACCATCTCGGCAGCCGTTCCTCGCACTTGCACCTCGCCCAACACCTGCACATCCTCCTGCAAATTTATGCTTTTTAGATTAACATCGCTGCCGGTGATCTTACACGGAATCTTCTTTTGAACATATCCCACACTGCTTATTATCAGCGAGTAATTACCAGCCGGAGCCTTAATAAAAAATGCGCCGTTAAGATCGGTTTGAACGCCTACAATAAGAGTTGAGTCTGCTCCTGAATAAGAAAACAACCGCACCGCAGCCATCTCCACCAGTTCGCCATTATCAGCATTGACGACCCTGCCTTGTATGGTAAACTGCTGCTTATTATGCTGCGCAAATGCGGGTTCAACATAAAATAATAATAAAAGAAGAGGTAAAACGAAGTACGATGTACGATGTACCGCTTGCGCTATGTACGAAGGAACGCTTGCGCTATGCACTACAGTAACCTTATTCATAATTAATAGCATACTCATAATTAAATATACACACATATTTTTCAAAAACCGTGCCTTTTTTCATATTCAATTTGGCTAACTAAAAAAAAAACATTAACTTTGTTTCAGGAAAATTTTTCAACTATGTCGCCAATTCACATTTACCCTATTACCTCTCCCATTCATAATGCAGCTCAAATAGAGCAGAGTACTAAATTACTGCTCGCTCCTTTGCAAGCGTCGGGAATGGAAATAATCCTGACAGAGGATTTTTCCACCTATGGGAGACATAATTTGCAGATTATCTATGTACGCACCGGCGGTACAGAGGGGATATTCAAATCGTTAGCAGAGCAATATGAGAACATCACCTCTTGTCCTATATATCTTCTCGCATCTGAAGAGAGCAACTCGCTCGCTGCATCCGTTGAGATACTCTCATGGCTTGAAGCAAAAGGATATAAAGGTGAGATAATTCACGGCAACTCGAATTATATTATTAATAAAATTAAATCATTATATACAATCGTAAAAGCAAAAAACAGGCTAAAAAGACAAAGAGCAGGTATTATCGGCAAACCTTCTGATTGGCTTATTTCAAGTACGGCAGATTACGCGGCTGTTCGCGAGCGTTTGGATATAGAATTAGTGGATATTGAGATAAAAGAGTTAATTGAGGAGTATGATAAGACAAAAAACTACAATGCTAAAATACCTGAACAACTACAACCTTGCAATAGCCGATATTTCGAAGGTGCAATAGGTATATTCAACGCCTTGCAAAATCTTATATCTCGCCACAATCTCAGTGCGCTTACTCTGCGGTGCTTTGACCTGTTAGACACTATCCATAATACCGGTTGCCTGTCATTAGCCCTTCTCAATAGTCATGGAACACCGGCTGCGTGCGAAGGAGATGTACCGGCACTACTGACAATGATGATTAGTGAGGCACTATTTGGACAGACCGGTTTTCAGGCCAATCCCTCACGCATTAATCCCCTGACGGGTGAAATAACATTTGCCCACTGTACAGTGCCTCTCAATATGATAAGTCGCTACAATTACGACACTCATTTTGAGTCGGGTATAGGCGTTGCTATTCACGGCGAACTCCCTGAAGAAGATGCCACTATCGTAAAGGTTCAGGGGTCACTAAACAAGTGGTTTTGCGAAGATGTTACTCTGCTACATAACAGTTATGAGAAGCAGTTGTGCCGTACACAAGTGATATTGCAAACGCAGTCAGCAGCAGAGTATCTGCTCCACCACCCCATTGGCAATCATCATATTATACTGACCGGTCATCATAAAGCCACATTCGATGAATTTATGAGGAGTCTATGAACGCAGAGTTTGTAAAGGAATATATAAAAAAGGAAAATCTTCTCTCTGCTGCCGAGAAAGTGTTAGTCGGACTAAGTGGCGGTGCTGATTCCGTTGTTCTGCTCAATATCCTTCTTCAGATAGGCATCAAATGTGAGGCGGGACATTGCAATTTTCATCTTCGCGGTGCAGAGTCTCTGAGAGATATGGCATTTGTCGAAGACCTTTGCAAGCGCATAAACGTTCCGCTCCATATTGTCCATTTTAACACAATCGACTACTCAAAAGAAAAAGGCATCTCAATAGAGATGGCAGCAAGGGAACTTCGTTATCGTTGGTTTGACGAAATTGCAAAAAAGAGAGGTTGCTCAAAAATTGCAGTTGGTCATCATCAAAACGACCAAGCCGAAACGCTTCTTCTGAACCTTACTCGGGGCTGTGGATTAAAAGGATTAGGCGGCATAAGACCTAAAAATGGCAATATCATTCGTCCTCTGCTCTGCGTTACTCGCAATGAGATAGAGGAATATGCGTTATGTCATTCATTATCATTTGTCGCCGATTCTACGAATGCCGACACTTCTATTCGCCGCAACGCCTTTCGCGGCATCCTATCTCAACTATCTAATACAGACATAAAGCATATTGCCGGTACCGCCACTCTTATGCAGCAGTATTACTCTCTGTTAGACTCAATCTTGCGCGGGCAACCGATACAAGCAGATGCGCAGCCGACACTTTTATTTGAATTGCTTGCTCCGTTTGGGTTTAATGCTTCGCAGACAGAAGATATAAGGCATAGTCTCAACACCTCCGGCAGATATTTTGAGTCTGATTCGTTTGTTGCTGTAACAGATCACGGCAAAATTAAGATAGTCGGGAAAGAGCAAGGAGGCAAAGTGGAGACGTTCTCCACTCCAAATGTCGGCATTAAATGCCGACTTTATAAAAACGAGAAATATAAACGTTCGGAGACGCCATACAAAGTACGAAGTAACGAAGTACCAAGTACCTTAATAATAAACAAACGTAAAAGATTAGAAAACGAAGTGTTCTACCCTGCCGATGCTACCAAAGCATTATTTGACGCAGATTTATTACCGGAAAACCTTAATATACGCTATTGGAAAGAGGGCGACTATTTTATTCCCCTGACCAATAAATCAAAACCTATAAAGCGCAAACTGCAAGACTTATTCTCGGATAACAAATTATCCGTCTTCGACAAACACAATATTCCGATAGTGTGTGATGCAGAAAAGCCCGACACCATTGTTTGGGTAGTCGGCCTTAGGCAGGATAACAGGTTCAAAGTAACGAGCCAAACTAAGACTATTGCGGAGATAGAGGTGAAAGAGGTAGTGGAGAACGTCTGAGAACGTTCTGGTAGTGGATATAGTGCGGGCGGAGCCCTAAAGTTGAAAGTTGAAATTTCCGATTAGTGCAAATTATTTATTATTTTCCTTGTTTAACTGATAAAAAAGCAGTAACTTTGTGAGTTGTGGAACCAAGTGACCAAGTACCAAGTGACTAAGTTCGGAGACGTTCTCCACAGCACTTATATTTCTCGTTTTTATAAAGTCGGCATTGAATGCCGACTAAAGTTTGAACGTTCTTAGACGTTCTCCACTATTAAATAATTTTAATATACGCAAATATATGCAAAACGAACGAATTATTGCAGTAATAGGTTTAGGCTATGTAGGACTGCCGCTTGCCATCGAATACGGAAAGAAATATCGAGTTATCGGTTTTGATGTCAACAAAGCGAGGGTAGAAGAGTTGGAACGCGGTGAGGATCATACTCTTGAAGCCGATCTTGTGGGGATGAAGCAAGCACGTGACGCCTTCAAATCAACAGGTAAGATAGGTCTTACCTTCACCTCGGACGCTGAGGAACTGAGAGCAGTGAACACTTACATCGTAACTGTTCCTACCCCTATCGACCGATTTAACAATCCCGATTTAACACCTCTTTTGAAAGCAAGCGAGACAATAGGCAAAACGCTCAATCAAGGAGATATAGTGATTTATGAATCAACGGTCTATCCCGGTTGTACAGAGGAAGACTGCGTGCCCGTTTTAGAGAAATACTCCGGCCTGCATTTCAACAAAGACTTCTTCTGCGGTTACTCACCCGAACGAATCAATCCGGGAGACAAAATTAACACTCTCACCAAGATAAAGAAAATAACCTCAGGTTCGACTCCTGAGATTGCAGATATCGTTGATGCGTTATACAACAGCATTTTAGAGAACGGTACTCACCGCGCCCCTAATATGAAAGTGGCAGAAGCAGCGAAGGCAGTAGAGAACTCACAGCGCGATGTCAACATCAGTTTCATGAACGAATTGGCACTTATCTGCGACCTCGTCGGGATAGACACCAACGATGTTATTGAAGCGGCGGGAACGAAGTGGAACTTCCTCAAATATCGCCCCGGATTAGTAGGCGGTCACTGCATATCTGTTGACCCGTATTATCTCGCCCACAAAGCCAAGTCGCTCGGCTACGACCCGAAAGTGATACTCTCAGGACGTGCAGTCAATAATAGTATAGCTAAATTTATTGCCGATAAAACGCTTAAACTAATGATTCAGAAAGATCATAAGATTAAGGGGGCAAATATTCTTATGCTCGGAGTAACATTTAAGGAAAATTGCCCGGACTGCCGCAACACGAAAGTAGTGGATATCGCTAATGAGTTGGAGGACTTCGGTTGCAATGTGGACATCTACGACCCATGGGCATCTGCGGCAGTAGTAAAGCACGAATACGGCAAAGAATTGATTTCTGCTATTGATCCTGATAAGAATTACGAGGCAATAATAGCATGCGTCTGCCACAACCAATTCAAGACCTTCGACTTCAAGAAATATAAAGAGCGAGGAGCAGTTGTCTTCGATGTGAAGAACTTCGTTGACCGCAACCTCGTTGACGGAAGACTATAGTGGAAAGTTGAAAGTTAGTGGAGAACGTCTCCGAACGTTCAAAAGTTAAAAGTTATAGTTAAGTTGCAGAAACGATGAAAGGTATAGTACTTGCAGGCGGTAGCGGCACGCGTCTCTACCCAATCACGAAAGGTGTAAGCAAACAACTCCTGCCCATCTACGACAAACCGATGGTTTATTACCCCATCTCAGTGTTAATGCTTGCCGGCATCAGGGACATCCTTATTATCTCTACACCTCAAGACCTGCCCGGATTCGAGCGTTTGCTCGGTGACGGAAGCGACTACGGAGTGAGATTCTCTTATGCAGAGCAACCCTCTCCTGACGGATTGGCACAAGCCTTTATTATAGGCGAAGAGTTCATTGGCAATGACAGCGTTTGTCTCGTCCTTGGCGACAATATCTTTCACGGTTCGGGCTTCGTGCCAATGCTGCAAGAGGCTGTGAAGAATGTAGAAAAAGAGCAGAAAGCGACCGTCTTCGGCTATTGGGTTAATGACCCCGAGCGATATGGTGTTGCCGAGTTCGATAAGCAAGGTAATTGCCTTTCTATAGAAGAAAAGCCTCAGCATCCGAAATCTAACTACGCCGTTGTCGGACTATATTTCTACCCTAATAAAGTAGTGGAAGTGGCGAAACATATCAAACCTTCTGCACGAGGCGAGTTAGAAATTACTACGGTTAATCAGCAGTTCCTTGACGATAAAGAGTTAAAAGTGCAAACTCTCGGCAGAGGTTTTGCTTGGCTTGACACCGGTACTCACGACTCTCTTGCAGAGGCTTCTACATTTGTGGAAGTGATAGAGAAACGCCAAGGACTGAAGATTGCCTGTTTAGAGGGTATCGCCTATCGCAAAGGTTGGATTAATGAAGAAAGAATGCGCGAAATAGCACAGCCTATGCTCAAAAATCAATACGGGCAATATCTAATCAAAGTCATTGAAGAACTGAAAGAAACAGGCGATGCAAATCTCCTGTAACTGAAATTTTCCACATTAGAGAATCAACAACTTATTATTTTCTTTGTCGGCGAATTAGATGAATTAAACTAATTTTACTATTCTGAATGTTCCGTTTTTTATAGCACACCGTTTGTCCTACGATAAAGACCTTCGCAAGGGTGAACTATCGCGACCTGCAATAAAAATTGCTATTGCGTCCGTTGCCATTGGTTTTTTAGTAATGTTACTCACCCTCTTTATCGTCATTGGCTTTAAAAACGAGGTGAAAAACAAAGTAATAGGTTTTGGCAGCCACATTCAGATAGTTAATTTTGATAACAACAACACTTATCAACTTCGTCCGATTGTCGTAACAGATAGTCTGCTCCACACTCTCGGTCAGATTGAACACGTACAAACAGCCCTACCCTTTTGCACCAAACCGGGTATCATCAAGACTCAAGATACATTTCAAGGCATAGTAATAAAAGGAAGAAGCGGCAGAGTTGTACAAGAAGAAAACCTGTGCGCCGGAACTATTCCTACTAAGCAGGGAGAGATAATGATTTCTAAGCGCCTTAGTAATATACTATCGCTGACGACAGGCGATAGTTGTTTTTGTTACTTTATTGACGAAAATGTAAGAGTGCGGAAATATCGTATAACAGGCTTATACGATAGTCAGTTTAGCGATTTTGACGAGTTATTTGTGGTAAGCACTTTTGACGAGGTGCAACAACTCAATGGATTTGAAGAAGACGAGGCATCAGGAATAGAAATCTTGATATCAGATTTTTCTTTTATTGACGAGACGGCAGATGAAGTCTATCTGCACACCGCCAACCGCCCCGATAAAAACGGAAATCTACTTTATACCGAAACGATTGAAGAACAGAACCCCGGCATTTTTGCGTGGCTAAGGTTGCTGGATATGAATGTTATTATTATTCTGCTGCTGATGATAAGCGTCAGTTCGTTCTGCATCATATCATCTCTGATTATCCTTATTCTTGACGGCACACAACTGATAGGTACTCTCAAATCATTAGGGGCAGATAACCATTTTATCCGAAAGATTTTCCTCTACCAAACAGCCCACCTCATTGTCAGAGGACTGCTTATCGGAAATATTGCGGGACTTTCGCTTGCGGCACTGCAATATTTCTTCCATATTATTCCTCTCAACCCTGCCACTTATTATGTTAGTTATGTGCCTATTGCATGGTCATGGTCAGCTTGGCTGCTACTCAATATCGCCACAATTATTATATCTCTGCTTGTGCTTGTTGCCCCATCAAGTATCATCAGCCGCATTTCCCCCGCGCAGGTTATGCGATTCGAATAATTAAAGAGCGAAACAATGCGGTTTTTCGCCTATTGCAACACCTCGGAAAACTCTTGTGCAAAAAAATACTATCGAATTGAATCTACAGCAATGGAAACGAGTTCAGATTCGATGCGACTGTCTATCGAACGTTCGGAGACGTTCTCCACTATTGTATCAGGTTGGAAAATCAATTCCTGCATCGCCTTCTTGTTGTAATACGGTAATAAAGACGATTGGCTGAGTTGCTCTTCTAAAGCCGTAATCTCGGAATAATAAACATCGTCAATAAAGGTCTTGTTGTCGTCTGCATTACACAAAACAGCAGACAAACTCAACGCAGAAACCAAGATAATATTTATCCTTAAGAACCTATTCACCTTTAGTTTTTATATTTATTGGCAAGCCTCGACGAATAGGCTGCTCAAGTGAGGTGAGCGTTTCCGTCTTTGCCACACCCGGTATCTCTTGAATCTTATCGTTGAGAAGATGCATAAGATGAGCATCGTCACGAGCATATAGTTTGATTAACATGGAAAAGCCGCCAAGTGTAAACTGACTCTCTACTATCTCAGGAATCTTAAGCAGTTCTTTTGTTACCGAACGATACATCGAACCCTTTTCCAATGTTATTCCTATATACACACTGAGTTGATACCCTAACATTTTGGGATTAACCGTATATCCCGAACCGATAATCACGCCTATATCATACATCCGCTGCACGCGCTGATGAACCGCTGCACGACTAACTCCACATTGATCCGCAACATCCTTAAAAGGAATACGAGCATTCTGGGTGATAATTTGAAGTATCTTCCTATCCAAATCGTCTATCTTATCGCCTTCGACAAACTTTTCCATTTTTTAGTAATATGCAAGATTTTTCTTACAAAATTAATAAAATTATCACTATTCAGCAACAAAAATCACAAAAAATTGCGATTTTACTTACATTTTGTCAGTTTTTCGCGCAAACTTATTACTTTTGTAAATATGATACCTGAGATACTTACAGACTATATTTCCGCCCATACAGCCCCTGAACCGGAATACCTGAAAGAGATAAGCAAGCGTACTAACCAACGCATGGTTAATCCGCGAATGAGTTCGGGGCATGTACAAGGGCGGTTTCTCGCCTTTCTCAGTAAGTTAATCAACCCTTCACTCGTTTTGGAATTAGGCACTTTCTCCGGCTACTCGGCACTTTGCCTTGCCGAAGGGCTAAAGAATGGCGGCGAAGTAATCACTATAGAGAAAAACGATGAATACGAATCGTTTATCAAAGAGAATCTATCTCTTTCGCCATTGGGGAATAAGGTAAAACTGCTTATAGGAGAGGCAGAAAACATTCTCAAACCACCTTTCAACTTAATAGTGGAGAACGTCTCCGAACGTTCGGAGACGTTCTTCACTAACTTTCAACTCTCAACTCTCAACTCTCAAACTGTAACTCTCAACTCAATAGTGGAGAACGTCTCCGAACGTTCAGAACAATCGAATAACTCTTGCACATCGCAAATTGCACAATATAATTCAATTGATATTGCCTTTATAGATGCTGATAAAAGAAGATTATTGGAAGATTACGAATTAGTACTTCCACTGATGAGTAAGGGCGGAATCATCATTATCGACAACACACTGTGGGACGGACATATTGCCGATCCCGAATATTCACGCGATGCTCAAACACAAGGAATAAGAAATTTCAATGATTTTATTCTTTCCGACAATCGCATAGAACACATCCTCCTTCCCGTACGAGACGGTATAACCATTTGCAAGACTATTTAACTTCATTCACCAACATTCCGCAAGCGGCGGATATGTCTTGTCCACGCGAGCGGCGGATGGTAGCAACGATACCTTGCCCGTTAAGATAGTCAGAGAATGCCTGCATTCTCCGTTCGTCTGTCGCGGGGAAAGAGTCGTCTGCACCTTCGTGAAAACGAATAAGATTTACTCTGCACTGCGGTGCAAAAGGTCGGACTAATTTAACGAGTTCCTTAGCGTGCTGCACGCTATCATTAAGCCCGTTCCAAAGAATATACTCAAACGAGAGTCTGCGTTGATGGCGGAAATCGTATTTACTAACCATATCAAGAACATCTCGCATCGGTCTTAATTTTTCAGCAGGCATAATCTTAGCCCGCTCTTCTGAAATAGGGCTGTGCAAAGAGATAGCAAGATTACAATCACTCTCTTTCAAAAAGCGTTCGAGTCCTTCACCCGCCCCTACCGTTGACACTGTTATTCGCGTAGGCGACCAGCCCCAGCCGTACTCTGAAGTTATGATATTCAAGGCACGCAGAACGGCATCTATATTATCCATCGGCTCGCCCTCTCCCATCACTACAATGTTTGTGATTGGTGTCAGTGGCAAAGCCGCTTCTTTCTGCCCTGAACGTTCGGAGACGTTCTCCACTATAGGGCTCTGCCCGCACCTCGCAAAATAAAAAATTTGATTAAGAATATCAGCCGCAGACAGATGTCCCAAGAACCCGAGAGTGCCGGTCATACAAAAGCGGCACCCCATTCGGCACCCTGATTGCGTGGATATACATAGAGTTACGCGGTCATCTGTCGGGATATATACCGTTTCCGCATAACCCTTGCTCTCAGCCTCTGACTCTCTCCCCTCATCTATTGACTTTCTTCGTGTCTTTACCTCAAAGAGATACTTCCGTGTCCCGTCGATAGATACTCTTTCCGTTATCGGCAGAGTCCTGCCTATGATATATCGCTCCGATAGTTGTTTGCGCCCCGCAGCAGATATATTGGTCATTTCATCGAAGGTGCAAACTCTCTTGCGGTATAACCAATCAGCCAATTGCTTGCCCACAAATGGCTTTAATCCGCATGACGAAGCGACTTCCTTTAATTCTTCAACTGTTTTCCCGAGCAACACTTCCATTGCAGCATACTCTTCTTGAGTTTTTTCGGCTCTTCCCGTAGTCGTATCCTATCTGATGTTTTGGTCGGAGATAGAGGTGTGGTTCTGTATGGCTTTTATTGTCTCTCCGAATATGGCTTCAGTAGTGATAACCTTGGCTTTAGGCAGGCGACTTTCGTCAAACGGCAGAGAATCAGAGAACACAAGTTCTTCTAATTCGCTCTCCATAACCCGCTCGCAAGCGTTACCGGAGAGGATGCCGTGAGAGACGACAGCCCTTACCGTAGCTGCCCCCGCAGCCTTCATCACGCCTGCGGCCTTGCAGAGAGTACCGGCTGTATCTGCTATATCGTCAACAATAACTACATTCTTATCCGCTATATCACCCAACACGCGTATCTCGCTCACTTGATTGGCACGCAGTCGCTGCTTATAGCAAATAACGACGGGAACCTCCATCTTGAGTCTGCGACTCAACTTCTTGGCGAAAGCGGCAGCCCGCTTTGAGCCGCCTACATCAGGCGAGGCTATAACTAAATTTTCTAAGTGGAGTGACTGGATATAATCGGCGAAGATTGTTGAGCCGAACAAATGATCTACGGGAATATCAAAGAAGCCTTGTATCTGGTCGGCATGCAGGTCAAGAGTGATTACACGGTCTGCACCCGCAGTCTGCAACATATTAGTTATCAATTTTGCACCTATCGAGACACGAGGTTTGTCCTTCCTATCCTGCCTTGCCCATCCGAAATACGGAATAACGGCAATAACCTTGTACGCACTTGCTCTGCGGGCAGCATCAATCATCAGCAATAATTCAAACAAATTATCCGACGAGGGGCAAGTTGATTGAAATAGAAACACCGACTGTCCGCGTACGGAGTCTTCAAAATTAACGGAGAACTCCCCATCAGAGAAGTGCTCTACATTAACCTTACCTAAACTGACATTCAAGTAGTCACACACCCTGCGGGCGAGAGCTTCGCCCTTACTGCCCGCAAAAATCTTAAACGGATTAGCCTCTATAAGCATAGCAATAAAGAATTGTTTGGAATTTAGAGTTTAGAGATAAGAACTAAATACACTACAAAGGTACTGTTTTTCCGCCATACTCACAACACAAAACTGCATTATGCAAAAAAAAATACATCTAATGAAAATAAATAAAATAAATCTTGCATTTTTGAAAAAAAAACTATAATTTTGCATAATACACATTTAGGTGATAAACGAAATCACAAAACATCAAATATATGCAAACAAAATCCATTTTAACACTTTTTTCAGCGGCTGTTATGTCGTTAGTGTTGTTTACTTCAGCGGGCAATAAGCCTAAGCGTTTGTTTATGGTCGGTGACTCCACAATGGCAGACAAGACCGAATTAGACATCTCCCCTGAACGCGGTTGGGGACAGTTATTTCCCACATATCTCACGGAAGATATAATTGTGGAAAATCATGCAATGAACGGTCGCAGCACCAAATCATTCATCGATGAGCATCGTTGGGATAGCGTATTATCAAGGATATCACGCGGCGACATCGTTATTATTCAGTTTGGTCATAACGACCAAAAGATAACCGATCCGAATAGATATGCGTCTATTGAGGATTATGAGAACAACCTGATGCTGATGATAGAGCAGGCGAAGAAGAAAGGCGCGGACGTGATACTATGCACTCCTATCAGTCGCCGCGCTTTCAACAAGCAGACCGGCGAATTTATTCACAAACACGGTGGATATCCTGAGGCGGCAAAACGCGTTGCCCAACGAATGAAAGTACCAATGCTTGACCTTGAAGAAGCAACAGCACAGTGGCTCACGGAATTGGGCGATGAAGAGTCAAAACAATATTTCATGAATGTAGCACCGGGCGAGTGCCAAAAGTTCCCTGACGGCAAGATCGACAACACTCATCTTCGCGAAAACGGAGCACTAATTGTAGGCAAAATGGCAGCAGATATGATTGTTTCGCAAAAAATAAAATGCCTGCAAAAGAGCATTGTACTTGATGCAACAGAGCCTAAATATACCACATTCTGCCGTCCTAATATGCCAACCGACAGTAAGAAAACGGAAAGCGACCAAAAGGCAGACCTAAAATAATTTACAACGGACTAATGTACCGCTAATGCCCGGTACAAGGGGCATGGCGAAACAGATAGTAAGAAATAATGAAATGTATGAAAAAATGTTGTTTGCTAATCACTATAATATGCACTATATGCAGTAGTGTTGCAATAGCGCAGCATTACGAGAAAGTGGCGTTTGGCGACTTTGAACAATGGAAAGTGCGTAATATCAAAGAGTCGCGCATTATAGGCGGAAAGACGCGAGTTATTTATGCCATTGCACCAACAGATACGGTCCGGCAAAACGAAGCACTGACCTTTGCAAAGGGCAATCCTTGGAGTCAGAGCAACGCATACGCCAAAGTATCAGGAGTGGAGAAAGCAAGCGGTACCGTCCGCCCCGAATACCGCGACAAAGAGAACGGATATTGCTGCCGTATGGACTCTAAATTAGAGGAGCTGACAGCACTCGGCATAATAGATATGAAACTGCTTGTTGCCGGCAACATTTTTACTGGTCGTTCAATAGAGCCAATCAAAACGGCGAAAGACCCGTATCAAAATATGGATTACGGCGTACCTTTCACCAAACGACCCGCTGCATTAGTATTCGACTACAAGGCAACAATATCACCGGAAAACACTATCACTTTCGCTAAAGGAACCGGTAAGCCAAAGATGATAGAGGGTCACGATGAAGCACAAGTATTCTGCTTGCTGCAAAAGCGCTGGGAAGATAGTGAAGGAAATATTCACGCTCTGCGTGTCGGTACTGCCTTCGAGCGCATCAATAAAGACCAAAAGACATGGGTGAATAACCATCAGACTCCTATCCACTACGGCGACATCACTAAAAAATCTTTCTACAAAGACTACATGAAACTTGACAATGTTATGCGTGCTCGCAATTCCAAAGGTCAGATTGTTCCAATACAGGAAGAGGGCTGGGCTGCGGAAGGCACAACACCAACGCATATTATCATCAGTTTCGGTTCGGGCTGCTACGAGGCTTTCGTCGGGAGAGAAGGTAATACACTTTGGATTGATAATATCAAACTACTATACAACGATTGATGGCTGAGTGGTGGATAAACATAGGGACGATTAATCAGATCGCACTGATAGCAATATGCTCTCTCTTCCTATTTCAGATGTACCACTACATCCTTTATATGGGAGGAATAATAAGAAAGTTTGGTAAGACAGAGAGAGTAACAAGTACGAAAGATGCCGAAAAATTAACAACTACCACGAATGAAACGGAACTCACAAGAAGTGATGAAGAGAAAGAAAATCGCGGGGTAAGTGTAATAATATGCGCGAAGAACGAGTATTATAATCTCAAGGATTTTCTTCAGGTCGTTCTATCGCAAGACTACCCGCTTTTCGAGGTCATAGTGGTTAATGACGGCAGCGAGGACGATACGCAAACGCTATTGGAGCAATACCGCAACCTCTACCCCACCCTGCATCTCACCTTCGTACCGCAACATTCGATGGTGCACTCAACAAAGAAGTTAGGGCTCACTCTTGCAGTCAAAGCCGCTCAATATGAATACCTACTTCTGACCGATGCTGACTGCGTACCCGACTCGAATCAATGGATCAGGCAGATGATGCGCGGGTTTGATAAACCTGAAATAGAAGTGGTACTCGGGTATGGGGGATATTTCCGCAAACCGACATTGCTCAACCGATTTATTCAATACGAAACACTCACGACAGCCATGCTGTATCTCGGAATGGCAATATGCGGACATCCGTATATGGGCGTAGGCAGAAATCTCGCATATAAGAAAAGCACCTTCTTCTCGTCCGGCGGATTCTCGAATATGTTGCAAGAGAAAGCAGGAGATGACGACCTCTTTATCAATAAGGTGGCGACAAGAAAAAACACAGCAGTAGTTGTTGGCAAACAGAGTACGACATGGTCAGTGCCTAAAGAAAGATTCAAAGATTGGCGCACACAGAAATATCGGCATCTATCCGTTGCGCACGCCTATCGTTTTAGCACCAAACTACGACTCACCTTTGAACCTCTGACAAGAGCTTTGTGGTATATCGCAGTTATACTTATCTCTATATATGCTCTTAAAGGAGTGTTATTGCCAATTATCGGTTGGCTGACGCTGGGACTATTTGCGGGAAGACTATTGACGCAGATTATTATTATCGATGCAACCGCATATAAACTAAGGTCAAATATGTTCGGCCTGTCAGTAATATTCTTCGACATATACTTTCCTCTTATGCAACTTTCTCTGCTCCTCAAACACTCTTTGAAGAAAGAGAAAGAGTTCAAATGGAATTAAAACTTAAAAATTAAAATTAAAAATTATGGAACAGACACAACAAATGAATGTAAACATAGCACCTGAGGTAGCTTCAGGTAAGTACTCTAATCTTGCTATCATAGGACACTCTGCCACAGAGTTTGTGCTGGATTTTGCAGCCCTACTCCCCGGTGCCAAAGGCGCACAGGTTCAAAGCAGAGTTATTCTTGCACCTGAACACGCAAAGCGACTTCTCGCTGCACTGCAAGATAATATTCAGAAGTATGAGCAGCAGTTCGGCACTATCCAACTCAATAACGCTTCTCAGAAAAACGCCATACCATTGGCTTTCGGTGGCGAGGCGTAACCTGATTGCGCATTAATGCGCGATGTGTCTTAAAACCAATCCCTTATAACTTGTAACTAATAAACTATGAGAACATTTCCCGCATCACAACTGATTATTAATGAAGACGGCTCAGCCTTTCATCTTCATATTCGTCCGGAACACCTTGCGGATAAGATTATACTGGTCGGTGACCAAGACCGCGTGAATATGGTTGCTTCTTATTTTGATGGAGGCAGCATAGAGTGCGATATTCAGAGTCGCGAGTTCCATACTATTACCGGCAAATATAACGGCAAACGCATTTCTTGCATCAGCACAGGTATAGGTACAGATAATATTGACATCGTTCTAAACGAGTTAGACGCTCTTGCCAATATTGACTTTACAACCCGTACGGAGAAAGCGCAGAAAAAGACCTTGGAAATAGTGAGGATAGGCACTTGCGGTGCTATGCAGGACGATATTCAAATCGGCTCATTCCTTGTCAGCGAAAAGTCAATAGGCTTTGACGGTGTTCTTGCATTTTACGAGGGCAGGGACAATATAGCAGAAATAGGGTTTGAGCAAGCCTTAGTCGAGTTTATTCATTATCCGAAGAAAGCTGCCGTTCCGTATGTCGTTCCGGCAGATAAAGAATTAGTTAACCGCATAGCACAAGACGATATGCTGCGAGGTTGCACTATCGCCGCCAATGGTTTCTACGGACCGCAAGGGCGCGTCTTACGATGCAATATAGCAGTTCCTGATATCAACGAACGCATTAGTGCTTTCAGATACCAAGGTCAGCGAATAACCAATTACGAGATGGAGGGGTCTGCCATCGCCGCACTCTCTCTATTGATGGGACACAAAGCAATGACAGTATGCTGTGTCATAGCGCAGAGAAAAGCAGAGGCGGCAAACACCGACTACAAACCATGCATCAAACAACTGGTACAGACCGTTTTGGAAAGGCTCTAAGTCAAAACTCAGTAATGACGGGCATAGAACATCTTTTCGCTGCCGGACAATTTCACGGTTGAACGTTCTCAGACGTTCTCCACTATCGAGCAATACCCTACCGCTATCGATGTCAGATAGAATTAGGAACGATGTTTAGAAAGGAATTGCTATATTATTTTACGACACCTGTGGCATATATCGTCATCGGGTTGTATTTACTGATAATATTCCTCTTTCTTTGGGTTATCCCCGGCGAATGGAATATCATAGACAGCGGTTATTCTCAGGTTGACGGGTTATTCCGTTTGAGTCCATGGCTTTTTCTATTTATGTGTCCGGCACTAACTATGCGCTTGTTCTCGGAGGAGCGGCAAAACGGCACTTGGGATTTGTTACGAACAAAACCAATCTCCCTACACCGCATTGTCATCGCCAAATTTATGGCGGCATGGGTATTGGTCGTGATTAGCATTAGTGCCTGCCTTATTCACTATATGGCCGTATATTTTATTGCCGAACCGGTGGGCAATATCGATTCTGCGGCATTCTTTGCCGCTTTCTTCGGACTGATGCTTATCTCGCTTTCTTTTATTGCTATCGGCACTTTTGCTTCATCTTTCTCCACCAACCAAATCGTCTGTTTCATATTATCAGTCATTGCCTGCGCTTTCTTCTACTATGGGTTTGACCTTCTGGCGTCACTTTTCCACGACAGCGCTACCGTTACCTTTATTGAACATATAGGCGGATATCAACATTTCCTCTCTATATCGAGAGGCGTAATAGAGATTAAAGATCTTGCCTATTTTCTCATAGTAGCGGTATTTTTCCTGTCCTCTACAATATATAAACTCAAATGACCCGCATCGGTCTCATATCAGACACTCACGGACTACTTGACCAACGCGTTCTTGAGCATTTCAGCGATGTTGACGAAATATGGCATTGCGGCGATATAGGTAGCACAGAGGTTCTTGAGTTACTAAAGCGACATAAACCTATTCGCGCTGTATATGGAAATATAGATGCGGGGGATTTGAGATATATGTTGCGTGAGGTTGAGCGCTTTCGCTGCGAGGATGTAGATGTCGTCCTGACACATATCGGCTATGTTCACGGTTTTCTCGCGCCTAATATTCGCGCACTTTTAAATAGAGAACCCGCTAACTTATTTTGCTGCGGACATACACATATATTAAAGGTGCATTTCGACAAAGCCCACAACATGCTCTGCCTTAACCCGGGTGCAGCGGGTAAATACGGAATACAAACAACGCAGACCCTGATGCGATTCTGCATCGACGGGAAACAGATAAAAGACCTTGAGATTATCGAACTGCAAAGATTGTAATTGCGCGCTGATGCGCGATGCATAGATAGGTGAAGCCCGAATACGCTATTTCAACAAATGAGAAACATCCTGCTTGTTATATTATCACTGCTAATCGTTATCGGTTCGATGTTTTACACCAACCGCCTTGCCAAGTCGCTTGCCATTGAAGAGCAGCACAAGGTAGAGATATGGGCTGAGGCTACACGGCAATTTATCCTCGCCAAACCCGGCGATAATATTGACTTCATTTCAACTATCATTGAAGGTAACACCACTATTCCCGTCTATATGACTGATGCAGAGGGGAATTATATGCTATGTCGTAATGTCAGACTGCCAAAATCGCTGCAACGAAAAGCAGAAATAAACGGCAATGATTCTGCCGTAATTGCATATTACCAAAAGCATATAGATAAACTAAAAGTAACATGCGTGCCTATTGAGGTTAATCTGACTACCAAACAAGCGACCGCAGATGCAGACTCAAATTCATATTTCGAACAGCTTGGGAAACAATATATCTACTACGATGAATCTCAGATGCTTCAGTCATTGCACTTGCTACCATATCTGCAACTCCTTCTCATAACCGCTTTCATCATCATCGCCCTCATATCTATCTACTCTACACACAAGGCAGAAGAGAATATTGTGTGGGTCGGATTATGCAAAGAAACGGCGCACCAATTAGGGACTCCGATATCTTCGCTCAATGCGTGGAACGAGATTTTGAGAGAGAGATACCCAAATGAACCGGCACTCAGCGAGATAGAAAACGATATAGCACGGCTTAATATAATAACTGATCGCTTTTCTAAAATCGGGTCAAAACCAACACTCACCCACACTCTTATTATGCCGCTGCTAAGGCAGACTGCCGATTATATGCAGCACCGCATTACAGGGCGAATAACGATCAATGTATCTTGCACCACAAACGAAGATTGCAGTGCTGACCTCAACGCAGGTCTTTTCACTTGGGTAATAGAAAACCTTATTCGCAATAGCGTTGATGCCATAAGCAAAAGCGGCACAATTAATATCATCGTAAGCGAGATAAGCAGATTAAGACCAAGAGGTAAGGAAACTTGGCTCGTTATTGATACTATAGACACAGGCAAGGGCATTGAACGACGCAAACAACGCAATGTCTTCAAACCCGGATATACGACCAAACAACGGGGATGGGGATTAGGGCTATCGCTCGCCAAACGTATCATCAACGATTACCACCACGGCTCTATTTCGCTCTACAACTCCGAACTCGGAAAAGGCACAACTTTCCGCATCCTTCTGAGGAAAAACAAATAATATGTTATAAAACATAATTACAACCTTTCAACATAAAAATATGTTTTACAACATATAACTTAATGAGTTTTTATGCAAAATGTGTTGTAAAACATAAAAACACCTATTGCAAACAAATTAAAATTATTGTACTTTTGCATCGTAATCAAAAGCATTACTTTTATCACAATCTTTTTTGTACCTTAAAAACAGACTAATACCTTAAGATTTGCGGGCGCTGTGAAGCGTCCGCATTCAGTTTGTATAGTTGGCGCAGCAATTAAATTGTCGCAAAATGAACGGAGATGTTGCTCAGTTCGATGAAAAGCAGTAATTTTGTATATAAATAAAGAACGAAGGTCGCATTGCTAAAAGAACAAAGAATATGCAATATACAGAGGTTATATTTCAAGAATGTGCCGAGGGCGATTGGCGGTGGGAGATGCTTATGCAGCAGTTGGCAGATATTGGTTTCGATATGTTCGACGGACAAAAGGCATATATTCAAACCCGCCTGTATGACAAAGACGCACTCTACTCTCTCGCCAAACAAACAGGATTGACTATATTAAATGTTAACCAATGCGATGACACGAATTGGAATAGCGAGTGGGAAGGTAATCGCAATATTATTAAATTACCTTATAATATAGAGATACAACCTGATGGTGCATTCGGGAGCGGAAGTCATATCACCACATCATTAATGCTTTTAGCCATCGATGCCGAAGGCGACAAACTCGCAGGGAGTAAAGTGTTAGACATGGGCAGCGGCACCGGCGTTCTATCCATTATGGCAGCAAAGAAAGGTGCTGCACATATTACTGCAATAGATATCGACACTGCTGCAGTGGAAAGCACAAAGCGAAACGCAGAACGCAATAATATCCCCCAAGGATTGATCAATGCACTACTCGGAGATAAAATTCCTGAAGAGATGTTCGACTATATTTTTGCTAATATTCATAGGAATGTCCTAATCTCGATGATGCCTGTGTTTAAGCAACATCTCAACCCGCAAGGACGATTGCTCATTAGCGGATTCTTCAAACAAGATATACCATCTTTGACGCAATCCGCCCGACAAAACGGATTGACATTATATTCACAAGACTCTAACAATCTAAAAGATAATCTTCCTATTGAACAAAATCAAGACTATTCCGAGGAATGGAGTATGCTTGCCTTTCAAAACACCGCCTTATGAGTTCTAACACAATATGCGCCATATCAACAGCCCCCGGCATAGGAGCGATAGCCGTTATTCGCATTAGCGGAGATGAAGCAATCAGTATTACTGACAAGTTATTTCGCGGCAAGAAAAGTCTATCTTCCGCAAAAACAGCCACTTGCCACTATGGGGAGATAGTTGACGAGGGCACTGTACTTGACGAGGTACTTTGCACCATCTTCCGCGCCCCTCACTCTTTCACGGGTGAAGATACGGTAGAGATTTCGTGCCACGGCAGTCAGCAGATACAACAGTCAATTCTTATCGCGCTTATGCGCTATGGTGCCCAAAGTGCAGCACCCGGAGAATTTACTAAACGGGCATTTCTTAACGGGAAACTCGATTTGAGTCAGGCAGAAGCAGTGGCAGACCTTATTGCTGCCGACTCCGCAGCACAACAAAGATTAGCAATATCTCATCTCAAAGGCGGCATCTCAGAACAAATTCAGCATTTACGCAATAAATTAGTCCAATTCACCTCACTCATTGAATTAGAATTGGACTTTGCCGACCACGAAGACCTCACTTTTGCCGACCGCAGCGAGGTCAAAACACTTGCTATTGAAATTGAAAATACAATACAAAAACTTCTCGACAGTTTTAGTTTGGGCAACGCACTGAAAAATGGCATTTCAGTTGCCATCATCGGTCCCGTCAATGCAGGCAAATCAACATTATTGAACGCTCTCGCAGGTGAAGAAAAGGCTATTGTAAGTACAATTCCGGGTACGACAAGAGATACTATTGAAGACAATATTATTATTCACGGCGTACATTTCCGTTTTATAGACACGGCTGGTCTGCGCAGCACCAACGACGAGATTGAAAATATAGGCATCCAACGGGCACTTTCCTCTGCACTCACGGCAGAATTAGTTATCTTCTTGCAGGATATAACTCAAGAAGAAGCAGAGATGCCGCCGCTACCGCAGACAAAGAAAGTGCTGAAAGTGTATAACAAAGCAGACCTCCCGCACTCATATCGCGAAGGACTGTGTGTGTCAGCGCAGAATGACGATTTAGATGCTCTGAAAGAAGCCATCTACACCACAGCAGGCATTAACGAAAACATCAATGACGGAACGATAATAACGAACGCCAGACACTATGATGCTCTGCTGCGCGCACTTCACGCAATACAGAAAGTTCAAGAGGGGTTAGATAACAAATTATCCGGCGAACTGCTAACGATGGATTTGCACGACTGCCTCAATGCACTCGGCGAGATAACAGGAGAAATAACAAACAACGAAATCCTGCAAACCATTTTTGCCAAATTTTGTATCGGAAAGTAAGGCGGCAATTTGGAAAGTAAGGTGAGATGTAAACAAGGTATAATAAAAGTCAAATAACACGCTTATTTAGCAATAATTAAGAAAAACATAGAAAATACTCATATTTGACTTAATTTATTTGTGAGTTTACTATATTTGTTGTAATTTTGTGACTTGAAATTTCATCAGTAACAAAATTACAACAAATTTTTATGGGAGTATGAGTATGGAAAAAGACCCTATCAAGTTGCGCAAAAGACCGAACGCAACAGGCACGGTGTCGCTATATCTCGACATCTACATTGACGGCAAGCGTACATACGAATGGCTCAAACTGTATCTTGTACCTGAAAAGACCCGAAAGGACAAGGAAAAGAACATCGAGACTATGCGCCTTGCAGAGGCGATAAGAGCCAAGCGAATTGTGGAGTTGAAAAATGGCAAGTTCGGCTTCGAGCAAGAATTCGCCACCAAAACACGCTTCTTCGATTACTATCGCAGTATGTGTCAAAAACGGCTCGGAGATGAGAGCAGAGGGAATTGGGGAAATTGGTGGTCGTGCTTACATCATCTGAAGAAATACGAACCTCGTGAGGACATAACCTTTGCAGAAATAACACCCGAATGGGTGCAGGGCTTCAAAGATTATTTGGAGGACGACGCTATTGCTTGGCAACACGATGAGCGTACAAGGCTGAAAGAAAAACAACTGTCTCGAAATAGCAAAGTGAGTTATTTCAATAAACTACGAGCGTGTATCAATCAAGCATTTGAGGAACGTATCATTCCGACTAATCCGCTTCGAGGTATAGAGGGCTTCAAGGCTGTTGAGGGGACAAGAATGTATCTAACTATAGACGAGGTGAAGAAACTTGCCGAAACAGACTGCGACTACCCGAAAATAAAGAAAGCATTTCTGTTCTCTTGTCTTACAGGCTTACGCAGGAGCGACATTCTGAAACTCACTTGGGGAGACGTGTATCAACAAGGTGATTATACACGTATCATCTTCACGCAAAAGAAAACAGGCGGCTTGGAATATCTTGATATTTCTCAACAAGCAGCCGAACTAATGGGGGAGCGAGGAGACCCCAAAAACCATATATTTACAGATATTCATTCTCCAAGTTGTACTAATAACGCAATCAAGGTATGGTGCGCTCGTGCAGGAATAAACAAGGACATAACATTCCATTGCGGTCGGCATACATTTGCTACAATGATGTTAGACTTGGGGACTGACATATACACGACATCAAAGTTGCTTGGGCATAAGAATATCGGTACTACGCAGATTTATGCCAAGGTACTTGATAAAAATAAACAAGCAGCCATTGCTCGCATTCCGAACATATTCCCCACTACGGACGATAAGCAAGGCGAATAACAGAGCCAATATAAAAAGCAGCCAAGTACTAATCCCTTGACTGCTTTTTTCTTTTTTGGTAGAATTCCCCTTCTCCTGTGAGCAACCATTGAGGAGATACGCCATAATACACGACGAGATAGTTAAGCCACGCCGGTTGGAATATATCGCGTGAGTGGTCTTTTTCAAGGGTGATGAGGTTCCAACGATTGATATTAAATCGTTCGGTAAAGGTTTTCTTTCCACCTATGACACCATCTTCTTTTAGGCGTTGTAACGCTTCAAAGAATCTTGATACTATTTGCTGACTATCGGGGGTATTCATTGCGCTTATATAAAGACATTTTATAAAACTAAATCTTTTGCGGTTTGTGGGGTTTTGACTTTGCAAGACAAGCAAATTACCAAATACCTATTTACAAACCCACATTTCCAAAATTTCAACAAAATAACTATTTATGTTTCTATTCCCTTATTTTGTGAGCAAAAACCCTACCTTTGTTCGTAATACTCCAAATACCGTTGCGCCTATTTAATAGACCGTTTGCTATCAAAACATCGGAATACTTAAACAAATATGCTTCCCACCGAGGTGTTGGTAGTAATTCACTTTCCCACTCATCAAAATCAAGATTGCCAGCAAGCCTTTCTTTAAGACTGCCGGAAGACATATCTCCATATTCATTCAGTAGGAGTAATGTAGCACGATTTATTCTCTCCACGAGTAAGTTGTGCCGTTTAATCTCTATTGTGTTCGGAGTATTCATCGTCTTTCAATGAGTGTTATTAGGCGATCTATTTGCTCATCGCGTTTTTGGTAGAACGCCAACATCTGTGACATTGTTTCCAACTGTCGGCTCATTTGTTCTTGCTGTCGAAGAACTACTTTTATTAGCTCATCAATGTTGGTATTTGCCTTTTCGTGTGTCGGTTCGTTAATAGTACCTTTGTTTAGTAATTGCTGAATAGCCTTTACCAAGACCGAGGTTTTGTCTGTTACTTTATCAGCAGCCTCCCAATTCTGTATGGTTCTAACCGTTACACCAAATACTTTCGCAAAGCCATCTTGAGAATAGCCTAATTCTTCACGAATAGACCTTAATTCCTGTCCTGTCATATATTCTTACTATTTATAAGGAGTAAAGCGTTAAGACGCTAACTCTTCTTTTATTATCTTGTAAAACCATGTCAAGCCGTAATGCTAAATCATCAAGGTTCGTAGGCATATATAGTTTCATTTCTGCTGATTTTCAAGTATTCCTAATAGTCTATCAATTTGCTCTTGTGCTTTCGAAACAAGTTTACGCTGCTCGGCTATTTCATCAAGAGCCTTACTTAAATTAGCCGATGTATCTACTTGATTATCGTTACCGACTATTTGCGTATTGTTCTTACCACCTATCTGCAAACCGCTACCCTTTTCAAGAAAAATCTCTCCCTCACCTGTTTCGAGATAAGTGGGGTTAACATCAAACTCTCTTTGAAACTTGGCAATAAATTGTCTTGATAGAGGACTTTTACCATTTATTAAATCCGACAAATAAGATAAGTTACAATCTAACCTGTCACAAATCTGCTTTTGCGTATCAATGCCATAACGCAACTTGATAGCACCTATAGCATTCTTCAAGGGTATGTTCTTCTCCATAACTGTATAATTTCATTTGTTATTATCGCAAGTAAATTTGGTAAAATTTCGGTATTCCGAAAAATTTTTCATTTTTTTTCAAGAAAAATTTGGTATTCCAAAATTTTTTCGTAATTTTGCAGCGAAATTAATTCAAATCGGCTACAAAGGTACGAAAAACTTTTGAAAAAACAAAAGAAAAACAAAAAAAATTACAAAATTTTCAACGAAATAAATAACGAAATGTATGCAGACATTACAATTAACCCAAGATGAAATAAGGCTAATACAGGTAATTAGTTCAAGAATCTTACGACATAGCGAGGAGTACGAGTTAGGCAAATATGCAACAACAGGAGACCTGCTAATATCCTATGCCGAAGAAGATAGACATATACTATTTCGGCTCTCACAAATAGGAGAGTAGTACGAATATATTACACGAAATAATATCACATAACACGAAATAAACAATATGACATATCATAATTAACAAATATCTATATGGAAACAGTATTTAAAACACAGCGGCAGATAGACCGCGAAGCGCAAGACAAGGCAATCTACATTGAATACAACCAAATGATTGCCACACCCGGAAGAAGCAAGATTGAAGTAAAACGCTTTCTTGCACATAAGTATAACTTCTATTCTATATCAGCCATCTATGATGCTATAAAGAGAGAAGAAAAACGCCTTAATACAAAGCGGTTATGAAATGGTCTATCAAGCTTAAACAGGTCGGGCAATGGTCGCTTCTGACCCTGCTTACTACTTGGGGAATGTTTGCATTCCTTTTCCTCGCAGGAGAGGACAATCCTGATATGCCGATGGCGTTGTCGCTATTCCTCCTCATCAAGGTTATTGCCTTTATCAATTTAGTGGTCTGCTACCAAGTAGGCAAGTATTTTAACAAAAGAGGTTGGTTGCCCGACCTTGAAAAGTATTTCGGGAGTGAGAATTATGGAAAATGAAACATTGAAACAGATAGATGAACGTCTTCAGCGTATAGAAAAAATGCTATGGGCACAAAAGACGGTGCTTGACTTGGACGAAGCGGTGCTATACACAGGCTATAGCAGAGGTTATCTCTATAAACTGACAAGCAAAAAGCAGATACCGCATTACAAAAAGTCCCGCAAGATTTTCTTCAATAAAGCAGAACTTGATGAGTGGCTGCAAGAGCAACGTATCAAGACTGATGAGGAGATAGAAAGCGAGGCTCAGACTTATTGTAGAACTCATAAATGATTGTTAAGTTATGACCAAACGACAGCAACAATTCAACGAGTGGGTAAGCGAGCATTACGAAGAATTGAAACAAAAGATAATGCTATCTTGCTATTGGAACGAAGATGTGTTCCAAGATACTTACATCGAGTGCTTTATATTGTCCAACGACCTTACACGTCACAATAGCGAACAAGAATTCATTGAGACATATAATCGTCTGGAGAGGGAGCATTTCTCTAATGAATATAAGTATGTGCAGCCCGACGAGGTGCTGTTCGACTTATTACGTCAAGAACCACAGGACGAACTACAAGAGCGTATCGAATGGCGCGAGCGCAGGCTCAACATAGCCACCAAGGCGGTTATGCTCATCAAGGCTTCTCCGAAACTCAAACAGCGAGACAAGGAGATATTCAACCTGCGATATTTTCAGGACTTTTCCATTGAGGAACTTGCAGAAGCATTAGCCGTAGGGACTAAAACGGTCATCGATAGTCTGAAGATGACCATTCAGTACTTACGCGGCCATGTTTTACCCCCCCCATACTCTATTCATAATCAACGAATTATCGGTAGAAAGGAGACCTAATTATGTGTATGATACCTATTCAAGACGATTTCCGTAAAAATGCCCTTAAACAGGGTCGGACGATAACAGTCAATCTTGGTAGAGGCTTTATCACCCTATCTACGGTGTTAGGGACGGAACTGAAAGCGGAAGCAGGGCATAAAATTATCATAGCCCAAGACGATGAAACAGGCTCGTGGTATTTGTCCGAACCGCAAGTCGTTCCGCAAGGCGCACGCGGCGGTGTAATCTATAATTGTGGAAATCAGCATCGGCACGGTAGTAAGTTTGTATGGCGTTTTTGCAATAATAAAGCAGCGCAGGGGCTTTGTTCTGTGGTGGGCGCAAGCAAGGGTGCAACGTTTATCGTGGCGCAAAGAGCCAAAATTGACAACGGCATACGGTATTTCCGTATCATAACGGAGAAACCGATAAAAGTAAGCAACGACGATTTTAATTTATAAACCAAGGCGGAAAGGTGTAAGACCGCAATCTAAATCAAATCAATTATGACTAACGAAATCATCGAAGTAAAGTCAATTGACGTAATTCAAGCAATTGACCGTGCGGAGGTAGATGTACAAATCGCCACCGCAAAGCAGTATCCTCGTGATGTTGCCAAGACATTAAACACTATTCGTACCTATGCTCAAATGGACATAGAGACGGCAAACGAGTGTTTTTACTCATTATCAAGAGGAAGCAACCCTATTGAGGGTGTAAGTGTCCGTTTTGCAGAAATCATAGCCGGAGCGTGGGGCAACTTGCGTGTTGCAACTCGTATTATCGGTAATGACGGAAAGACTATCACAGCACAGGGTATAGCACACGACCTCGAAACGAACCTTGCTGTATCGGTAGAAGTCAAACGCCGTATCACCGACAAAAACGGCAGGACATTCTCGGAAGATATGCAAGTCGTTACAGGTAATGCAGCAAGTGCAATCGCATTCCGAAATGCAGTATTGAAGATTGTCCCGAAAGCAGTTACCAAGCGCGTCATTGATGAAACAAAAGCGGTTGCGATAGGCTCAACGAAAGACATTGAGACACGCAGGAAAGCGATGTTGGAGTATGTTAAGAAATTCAACATCACACAAGAGCAAGTGTTATTCTTCTGTGGTGTTCAGTCGGTGGACGCTATTGACAACAATATGCTGTTCAATCTTCGAGGTGCGCTCAACGCAATCAACGAGGGCGACACTACTGTTGAAGAATTGTTCATCAACCCTATGAAAGAAGCCATGAAAGCGGCTGCTGCACAAAAGAAAGCGGAAACGGCACAAGACCGTGCAGCGCAGGCTATGGCAGAAGCAGTCAAATAATCACCTCTAATCAAAGAAAAGATATGAAACTGAGAAATATATTAAACGAACTGCAAAATTGGCAGGACGCAAAAGAAAACAGCCGTTCTATGATTGTCATAGCAACTGACGGTAATATAGATGACGAAGCGGCAGAAACAGCCGTTGCTGTAAGCGGAAAAAGAGATGAACTATTGGCAAGTATCATCTTGGCTTTTCAACGTGACAAGAAACTCAAAGCACTATTCTCATCTGCATTACTGTTTGATAAGTTTAAGGCAGAAATGGACAATTGTAATAGACGCAACAAAAAGAAAGGGAACAAGTAATGGAACGCACAAGATTAAAATTCAAAAGCCGTGAAGAGTGGTTGAACGCTCGTAAGGACGGCATTGGCGCAAGTGAGGTGGCAAGTGTTGTCGGTCTCAATCCGTGGGAAACGCCTTATCAGTTATGGCGCAAAAAACGTGGTATAGACAAGCCGCAAGAGGAGAATTTCTTTATGCGTGCAGGACACTATCTTGAAGACGCTGTTGCTCGTTTTTATTCTGACGAAAGTGGTCGTGAGATAATCAGTAGCAGCGCAGAAGATTTTATGTTCATTGACAAGAATAAGCCGTTTTTGCGTGTCAGTCCAGACCGCACTTTTTGGCTTGCAGGAATGGCTCATAATGACGACAACAAGGGTATTCTCGAATGTAAGACCACACAGAAAAGTATCGACCCTGATGACCTGCCCAAACATTGGTTCTGTCAGGTGCAGATGAACTTGGGTGTGGCAGGCTATGAGCAAGGCTCGCTCGCTTGGTTGTGTAGTGGTCGAGAGTTTGGGTATAAGGACATCACCTTTGCACCTGATTTCTATGGTTGGCTTGTCGAGGAGGTAGAGCGTTTTTGGCTTGATAACGTGATTGGCGGCAAAGAGCCTGACGCTATCAATGTACAGGACATTCTTACTAAATACAACCGCCATATGGACGGTAAGCAGATTGAGGTTGGAGACGACATCTTCGAGGCTTACAAAGACCTCAAAGACCTCAAAAAGCAGATTGCTGCTTTAGAGGAGCGCAAGGAGACTTTGGAGGGGCGTATCAAAATGGCATTTCAAGATGCCGAAGCAATCACCTACGGTGGTGATACGCTCGCTACGTGGAAAGCACCTAAACCGTCAAAGAAACTTGATGTAAAGTATTTCCAAGAGTCGGAGCCGGGAATGTACGAACAGTTCTGTGTGCTTACACAAGGTGCAAGACGTTTCCTGCTTAAATAAACAGATGCCGTATGACCAAAGACAGCAAAACACGGCTAACAGAAACACGGCTCTTGCGCACGGCAGATATGTCCGAAAGGTGTATCAACGCTGCTGTTGCGTGGTCAAAGCCTAAACGCAAGAGCCTTTATTTGTAACTATCAAGACAATGATAACATTACGTGAAAATCAGACAGAGCCTATTGATAAGGCAATACGCTTCTTCCGTGAGCCTAATCCTGTGCCGTCTCTCATCGTCTTGCCTACTGCTTGGGGAAAATCTATCTTGACTGCATATTGTGCCAAATACTGTGGTGAGAAACTCATTGTATTGCAGCCGTCAAAGGAGTTGCTTGAACAGAACTTTCAAAAATACATTACCCTATGTGGCGGCTTCGGTTCAAATGCAGGCATTTTCTCTGCTTCTCTCGGACGAAAAGAGATAATGCCAATAACTTATGCAACCATAGGCTCAATCAAGGCTCTCGGCGCAAAATTCAAGCAATTAGGCTTCACTAAAATGCTGATTGATGAAGCGCACCTCTATCCTCGCGAGAGTACAAGTATGCTCGGACGTTTTCTTAAAGACAGCGGTATCACCCACGTGCTTGGTATCACGGCAACGCCTGTCAAGTTGCAGCAGAACCGAGACTTAAACGGCAACACATTCTCCAAACTTGTAATGCTCACCTCTAAATCGAAGAAAGGTAATTTCTTCAAGCATATTATTCACGTGGGGCAAGTGCAAGAGATGGTCAGACTTGGCTATTGGTCAAAGTTGGTATATGAGCAGCAGGCTTTTGACGGCTCGATGCTGGTGTTTAATAGTAGCAAGTCAGAGTACACCGAAGAAAGCGTACAGCAAGCCTATTATGCCAACGGTGGTACGGACACTATTCTGTCGGCTCTGAATATGCACAAGGAAAGACGGCATATTCTTGCTTACGTGCCGTCAGTACAGGAGGCTATTGACCTTGCGGCTCGCTACCCTAATGCAGGCGTGGTATATGGGGAGCAAGACAAACGAGAGCGCGAGGAGACAATCAGCCGTTTTAAGTCGGGCGCACTGCGAGTACTATTTAATGTCAGAGTCCTTTCAACCGGCTTCGACTTTACAGGCATAGATTGTATCGTCTTAGGCATTTCTACGGCTTCAATTGCCCTATACTACCAAATTATTGGTCGTGGTACTCGCATTGACGAGAGCAAGCGAGATTGCCTGATTTGCGACATCGGTGGTAACATTGACCGATTCGGTCGTGTTGAGGACATCACCTTTGAGCAGGGCAAGATGTGGCGGATGTTCGGGACAGGTGGACGCTTGCTTTCCGGCATACCTATTCACGATATAGGCAAATACACTCGCGAAGACACCAAGATTGTGGACGCGAAAGCCGAAGCACCTATTGAGATTATGCCGTTTGGCAAGTACAAAGGTGAGCGGCTTGTAAACATTCCACAAGATTATAGACAATGGATGTTGCGCAGTTTCGATTGGAACGAGCGCAATGATAAGTTACGCAAATCACTAATAGCAACAATGTAATATGGCAGCAAACAATCAAAAAGGAACAATCTTGCTATATGTTTCGCATTACGAAAGTATAAGGCAACTATCACTTGAACAGAAAGGGCAACTGCTTGACTATATATTCTTGTATGCGAAAGGAGAGGAGTTCGTAATCAATGACCCTGTTTTAGAAATGGCTTTCTCATTTATCAAAGAGCGAATGGACTACTGCGCTTCTAAATATGATGACATCATAGAGAAACGCAGGGAGGCTGGTCGCAGACATCGTGGTAATCAGTATTCAAGAGTAACATTGGAACAAATGGAACAAATGGAACAAAATGGAACAAATGGAACAAATGGAACAAATGGAACTGATAATGTAAGTGTAAATGTAAATGAGAATGGAAATGGTAATGAGAATGATAAAGAAAAAGAAAAAGAAAAAGAGAAAGAGAATAAAAAGAGAAAAGTATTTACTCCGCCTACTGTTCACGATGTGCAGGCATACTGTCAAGAGCGTCACAACGGCATAGACGCAGAGTACTTTATTGATTTCTATTCCTCAAAAGGCTGGAAGGTGGGCGATGCCCCAATGAAAGATTGGAAAGCAGCCGTTCGTACTTGGGAGAAACGCAATGGCTATCATATTGCCGATAATTCGCGCAGAAACCCCGAAATAACGGGTTTACGATTAGGAGTTGGCGAATACATCGACAACGATGGCAACCGCCGTTACAGCCCAACTCTACCCCCGGTTCCTATGGACGCTCCGCCACGTCCCGACAACGAAAGTGTATTCTCAAAAGAAACCAATTCTTGGATACCCACAGGCATATGAAAACATATCGTGATTACGGCATAGAGATACCCTACGGACGCACATCGGGCAATATCAAGACCTATTGCCCACAATGCCACAATGACCGTTCTAACAAGCGAGATAAGTCGCTTTCGGTTGACCTTACCAAAGGTGTTTGGAACTGCCACTATTGTGGGTGGAGCGGTCACTTGGAGTTTACCGAAGACGAGCGCAAGGAATGGGTAAAACAGCAGGCTTGGTATCAGCCTGCCCAACACAAGCGCGAACGCAGGGAGTATCGCAAGCCGAAACCGCGTCCGCAGACCGCAATATCAGACAAAGCACTTGCTTGGTTTGCAGGACGTGGAATAAGCAAAGAGACCTTGGAAGCGATGAGGGTAACAGAGGGTATGGAGTTTATGCCACAGGAGAATAAACAGATGAATACTGTGCAGTTCAACTATTATAGGAACGGAGAACTTGTCAATACAAAGTTCCGCACAGGTAATAAACTGTTCAAACTCTGTCAGGGAGCAGAACTCCTACCCTATAACATTGACGCTATCAAGGACACAACGGAGTGTATCATCACAGAGGGAGAAATGGACGCACTATCTTTCTTCGAGTGCGGGCGGCACGATGTAGTGAGTGTGCCAAATGGAGCGAATAACAATCTGACCTACCTTGATGACTACATTGAGGAGTATTTCGAGAATAAAGAGACCATATACATTGCCTCTGACACCGACACCAAAGGCATAATGTTGCGTGACGAACTCGTCAGGCGTTTGGGAGCGGAACGTTGCCGAATTGTGCAATATGGTGAGGGGTGCAAGGACGCTAACGAACATTTGCAAAAGTACGGCAAGGAAAGCCTGCTACAATGTCTTGCTAACGCACCTGAAATCAAGATTGAGGGTATATTTGTTGTATCAGATTTCGAGGAGTCGCTTGATAATATCTTTGAACACGGCTTGCAGAAAGGAGTAACCATCGGACACGACAATTTCGATAAACTTTGTTCTTTTGAGACGAAACGCTTGCTTGTTGTTACCGGTATTCCCGGAAGCGGCAAATCGGAGTTTATAGACGAGATAGCAGAACGGCTCAATATGCGATATGGTTGGCGTTTTGCCTATTTCTCACCCGAAAACGCACCATTGGCATATCACGCTTCCAAACTCATAGAGAAATTCACCGGCAAGCGTTTCAGCAAGGCTACCTTGCCATTGGGCGAGTATCAGCAGGTAAAACAGCACCTCGAAACGGACTTTTTCTTCATCAGCCCAAGAGACGATTTCCGTGTTGATAGTATTTTGGAGCGAGCCAAATTCCTTGTGCGCAGACGTGGAATAAAAGTATTGGTTATAGACCCTTACAACCGCTTGGAGAACGAGCAAGGAAGCCAAAACGAAACGCAGTATATCAGCGGCTTGCTTGATAAACTGACAAAGTTCGCACAACAAAATGATGTGTTAGTAGTGCTTATGGCTCACCCGACCAAGATGCCCAAAAGCAAAGACGGCGTTATAGAGCCACCAACACTATATGACATCAGCGGCTCTGCACATTTCTATAACAAGTGCGACTTTGGCATAATAGTACATCGTGACCGCGTGAACGAGAAAGTAGAGGTCAGGGTCTCAAAAGTCAAGTTTCGACACCTTGGAGAGGTTGGCAAATGTCATTTCAAATACAATCTGAATAACGGACGATATACACCGTTCATTGACGGTCAAGAACCACAATGGGACAACAGCAATCACCTTATTAACGACCTGCAACAAAAACAGATGGACGCAGAAGCGGCAGCCGTATTCGACTTCACTACCGATGACGAATATAATGACCCATTTGCTGACGACCGCTATGACAATGACGACTCTGATAGCCCATTCTAATAACAAAATATCAACTTATAAACATTTCAAAGTATGAAGAACATTTCAGAAGAAAGACGCAATTTCGGCAGTTCATTCAAACTGCACCTATGTTGCGCAATTGACCGGAGTGATGTACGACAATTTGCTCATTACATTCACTTCCGTGACGGTTATGCTTATGCCTCGGACGCTCATATTCTTGTGCGAGCCGACATCGCTACCATTTGTCATAACCTGTTTGCTGAAGAGGAGATACAGCACCTCAACGGCAAGTCTATTCACGCTGATTGCTACAAGCAATTGCTTTCGGAGAGTTTTGTAACTATAGACGAGCAGGGCTTCCACGCAAAAGATGAGGCAGGAAATGAGATTATCTATTGCGTGAGGGATTTATCAACCCCAAGACCGAACACCAACGAGAGCGCAATCAGAGTGCCGAATTTCGCAAAGATTTTCGATGATTTGGGAGAACATCAAGAGACGGACGCTATTGGTATCAGTAGTAAGTTCCTCGAAAGACTTGTCAATGCAATGGGCGGTGACACACAGGTGCGTATAGACCTAAACGGAGTTAGTGCTATGAAAGTAACACATATCTCAAGCGCAGGGACAGACGACATTGAGGGCGTGCTTATGCCTATATGGTTCAACCGTGAGAATGAGGTTGTCAAATGCAACGATATACGAGACAGCCAAACCGATATTGATTTCCCGACGATAGCAGAAAATGAGGAGACGCTATTATGACAGAAGAAAGTATGCGCACATTGCTTGACGCTGCTGATAATAGGATATTCAAAGCGCAAGAATTACTTGCTTCGGCTATGAAATTCGTATATGAGGTGCGAATAGCCAAGGAGGAAGAATGGCAACAGGCGAAAGCATCTTGGATAAGTGTTCAAGACCGACTACCACCCGAAAACAAACGAGTGGTAGTAAGGACAACAGAGGGAGCAACATATTTCCTGCACTTAATAGGAAACAAGTTCCCTGATAACATAAAAGAATGGTATGAACTACCTGAATAAATCAACATTAACAAAACAATTTTCAATTATGGCTAATTACGGTATTAAAATCGACCTGCTGAAATTGTAGGGTGCGTGCGTGACGAACCTCAAAGGACGCACAACAACAAAACGCTGTCTTGTTATTCCGATAGATGACAGCCGTCTGTATCTTGGTGAGAAAGGAGTTTACCTTGATTGCACCGCTATTGAGTTGCAGAACCAACAGTACTCCGACACCCACTGTATCAAGCAACAAATTCCGAGAGAGGAATATGACGCAATGAACGATGAGCAACGGCGTGCGCTACCTATTCTTGGCGGACTCCGGGAAATAGAGCGCAAGCAACAACAAATGCCTGTAACGACATCGTTCGATGCTTCCGATAATTCGGACGTGCCGTTCTAAACAATTCATTTGGTCTGCTTCCTTACGGCTTCGGTCGTGGAGAAGCAGATATTACGTTCTCTTTGACGAGAAACAACGATTTTTAGTATGAACAAGGAATTTACCAAACGCACGAAGAAAAGTGCGAGAGCGCAAAATTTGAAAAAAATAACTCCACCAACAACAGACATCTTTACGCAGATATGTGCAAGGGAGTTAGGAGTTGAGTGTATCAAGGAGTATCAGTTCTATAAGAGCCGAAAGTGGCGTTTTGACTATGCGCTACCCAAATACAAGATTGCGCTCGAAGTAGAGGGAGGAGTATGGACGCAGGGGCGACACGTCCGTCCGCAAGGCTTTCTCGGTGATATGAACAAGTACAACACAGCCACGTTGCTTGGTTGGAGAGTATTCCGAACTACCCCCGACGAATTACTAACTACAAAAACCTTACTTTTGATAAAAAATGCAATAAAGGGGGCATTTTTGCAATAAAACAATGCTAAAAAAGCAAAAAAAACACACTGTTTATATCAAAAACACACTAATGTTTTTGATATAAACACATTTTTTATTATCTTTGCAGCCTAATTACATAAATACACAATTCTATATGATTACATTTTCTGAATATGTATCGCTCGGACACCCTGATAAGATTGCCGATTATATCAGTTCTTATCTGCTTGACCGATACATTGAGCGTGACCCTGACACACGCTATGCTGTCGAGGTGCAAATAAAAGACTACACCGTCAATCTTGCAGGTGAGGTCAGTTCGCAATGTCATTTCTCTGATGATGAGATAGCGCAATTTGTTCGTGAGGCTGTCAATGACATCGGCTACACTCGTCAGTATGCGCAACGGTGGGGAATAGATAACACTATCTGTGGCGACCAACTCGAAGTGCATCAGTATATCGGTCAGCAGTCCCCTGATATTGCACAAGGCTTGCGCGGCTGGGGAGACCAAGGCATATTCTTCGGCTGTTGTCATTTCATCAAAGAAACCTGTGGAATGCCACTTGACCATACGATTGCCAAACGGCTCTGCAAAACGCTGTTCGACTCCGGCATAGGAGGACTTGACATCAAAACACAAGTGGTTATGGAAGACAAGAAGATTACCAAAATCATAGTCGCTATTCCGCTTTCAAAAACACACGTTGATGTGGTGAAGAACTTTGTTCGCAAGCGTATTCCGGGAAACTACGAACTCATCGTAAACGGCACAGGGCGTTATGTGGCTCACTCATCTATTGCAGACTGTGGCACAACAGGGCGCAAACTCGCTGTCGATTTCTACGGCGGTAATTGTCGCATCGGTGGAGGCTCACCGTGGACGAAAGACGGCTCAAAAGCAGACCTGACACTCAACCTTGCGGCTCGCAAACTTGCGAAAAACTACGCACTACAATACCAATGCGGCACGTATGTTTCGCTCGCTTGCTGTATCGGCAAACAAGAGGTTGATGTGCTTATTCAAGACAAAGCAGACAACATTCTGTTAGAGGGCAAGCAAATCATTGACCCTGCATTCCTACGCAAGACATACAAACTTGATACACCTATCTACGCAAGTATGTGCAGGTGGGGACTGTTCGGAGAGTATC
>FLNU01001231.1_pt1 | contig 38297 bp, 24 predicted proteins | sample 1140361 | NCBI WGS metagenome assembly FLNU01 (sample SAMEA3878206, study PRJEB12797) | bioreactor metagenome | biome: Moose rumen | place: Sweden | collected 2011-10 | reverse complement strand
CGCGCAGGCACAAAAACAGGAAGGCGAAATTTTAGAACGCACTCGTCAACAAGCACGGCATTTACAGGAGCAAGCGGACAGGTACGCCAATCAAGTTTTTGATCAGCTTATTGCGCATGTGGATAATACTTTTCAAGGTGTGCAGGCGGCGGAGGCAGGGCTTGAACAGGCGCGACAAATTTTGCGGCAAGCTAAGTTGATGATGAATAAACAATCTGCCCAAAATTCTTATAACGCTCAACAAAATTACGGCAATCAAAATCAGTACAATCAGCAACAAAATCCTTACCCGAATCAAAATTCTTATGACGGACAAAATTATACCGCTCCGCAAAATCCCTACGGCGTGCAGAATTATAATCAAAATCAGCCGCCCTACGATCCAAATTCTTATCAATGATAAATCAGACAAATTAAAAATCGGACTGTCATTTTGGCAATCCGATTTTTTTTTATTTTAATTTTAAGGCTAAATCATATTTTTTTCGTAAGCGTCATAAAGTGCTTTCAACTCTTCGACTTTGTTATAAATTTCAATTTGCAAAGTCGATGCCGTATCATAATCGCCGGAATTTAAAGCATTAATCAGCTGAGTAAACAAAGATTTTTGGTCTATCGAATCCTTAGCCAACTCTGCGCGGAGATTAAAAATTTTATTCCAATTATACGCATCTTGGTCGGTTACAAAGGTTGAATCAATTTTTTGCGCTTTGCGGACAAGAGTGCGCATTTCCGGCAAAATTCGCGAAATTAATTCAGTCTTCCAACGAAGTAAAGCCCCTTCACGAAATGACGCAATAATTTTTTCCTGTAAAGCTCCGCCGGACGAAATAATTTTAACTTTGTCGGGATATTTATCAAAGGCAGTTAAATTTTCCCAAACAGTTGCGGGCGGCTTGCCAAAAAGTTTACTGCGCTCCTCTTCAGTGAAAGCCTCATAAACATCGTCTTCACTGCGATAAGCGCGATCTTTTTCCAAATAAAAACCGTCCTGTCCAGCGTCTTTGGAAAGTTCCGCTAAAAGTTCCTGCGTCGTATGAGTAACCGCCATTTTAATTCCGTCAAGAATCGCAGAATACGCGGCGGCAAGCACAAGGTAAGTATTCGTGTAAGGATTGCAGGCACGAAGTTCAATTCGCGTCGCCATAGGATTTTCTAAATCACGAATCAACCCCGCTAAAATTGTTCTGTTACGACTTGGAAATTTCGGCGTGTGTCCAATCGAAGTTACGATACAAACAGGAGCTTCAAAGCCCGGCTTAAGTCTGTTAAGCGAATCATTGGTCGCGCTGACAAAGGGGTTTATCACTTCATAATTTTTCAGCAAGCCCATTAACGCGCCGAATCCGACCGCACTCATATAATCTTCTTCAGGATTTTTCGCGGCAAAAAGATTGTGCAATTTACCGTCGGCAGTTATCGCGGCAAGTCCCAAGTGAGTATGTTCACCATTGCCCGCAAGCCCAATCATCGGCTTAGCTTTAAAACTTACCTCAAGACCATTTGCGCGGAAAATTTCTTTGACAACAGTCCTAACTAAAATTTCATTATCGGCGGCTTGTACCGCGTCAGAAAATCTCCAGTCAATTTCTAATTGCTCGCAGACGTGGGTTAAGTGTCCCGATTCATCAATTTGCGCCTTAAGCCCGCCAACTTCTTTATGCCCCATTTCGACTTTCAAGCCGTATTTGTCCAACTCAAGCAAACTTTGTTCAAGCGCACATCGTACCGCGCCATGAGTCCTTTCCCAATATTGCTCCTGCATAACTTGAGACGCGCTCATTTCTTCAAGGGCGGCTTCCTCAAGCGGCGTCTTTACCCAAAATTCCAATTCCGTAGCTGAAGTAAATGCTATGTCCGTAATATCTTTTCCACTGACTGCAAGCCCGCTAATCTCAGGGTAATGGTGAAAAAGGTCTACCAATTCTTTCTTGACGTGTATCAAAGTATCAGTCAAAACTGCGCGGGAATCAACGCGTTTACCTTCGTGAATCAAAAAGCTCGGCATCCTCAACGTACCGACGGGGCGATTGGTTACGTTATCGTAATGCTCAAAATTATAATCGACAAACCAATTAACAGACCTGTCAACCGGCATATCAACCTTAGCATTATTCAAAGTCGCAATGCCCGGCAAAACTACCGAGCTGCCGTCCGTCTGCACCGCACTTCCCGCAAAAAATTCGTCCATATCCTTAATAAAAATTCTTACGGGGATTTTTTCATCAGTATCATTTCCCGCCAAGTCAATTCCCATCAACGATACAAATTTTATTTCGGGGTGTTCGCGCAAAAGTTTTATAATTTCTTCCTTTGGTGTGTTTGCCTTGATTGTGTAAAGTAATTCTGCCAATAAAATCATCTCCGATTTTAAAAATTTGAATTAGTTTACCACAAATATTTTAAATAGAAAAGTAATGTATATTGAATATTTTTAGGTTCAGCTGACTTTTTTTATTTCATAGGTTGAGCTTAAACTTCAAAATTTGGAATATCCTTGCCCTCATACTCAACATCAAGCAACGCAAGCTGTTTCCTAATCGTATCGCGCATTTTGCAAGCTCTATCCAAACAATAATTTTTAAAAATTTCTTTGTCAATATCTTCAACGCGCTGAACATTGGGAAATAAAAGTTTTAGATAAGCCGTCGCAATGCGTTTAATCGCCTCCGTGTCACGAGTATCAGATTTTTCAGGAACTTTTATCAACCTGTCAATAATAGTTCGATAACTTACATCATCACGAAGTTCATGGAGTATCGAACAAAAATATTCCGAATTCAACGCCCAACCACAAATTTTCATGTCGTCCGTCATACGCGGAATATTCCAGCCTTTTATAAAGCCGTGAAAACGTTCAATCAGTGCAGATTCGTGAAAGACCGGCGGCAATTCTTTAAACATATTTTTTGCGCCGTCAAAATCCATAATTTTCTTTGAAAGATTTCCGCAAAGTATTACGCCGGCATCCGCAGAATTTGAATGATTTCCTACAGTGTAAACTCCTTGCTCCAAAAATCCCTTCAACGCCGCCCGCATTTCGTCAGTATCCGTGAAAGAAATTGTTTGAACTTCGTCAAGCGTGACAAAATCATTGTAAGCTACAAGCCCTTCTTGACGTTTCTGCATATCGTAAAACATTTTTGCGCGACTCATTACACCGCCGGAAGATAACCAGCCAAATCGACTTACACGCCCGAATAAATAGGATTTTCCCGTACCTTTCGGCGCAAGTTCAATCAAATTTAAACGCTTTTCAACAAAAGGTAACAGGCGCGTCAACATAGTTAATTTTTCTTCTTCGTCCATAAAACCTGCAGAATTATAATCAACCGCGCCTAAAATTATGTCAATCCATTCATTTAAAGAAAAATTTTTCCGCGCAGTTTTATAAAAATCTAAATCAACCGAGTATGGACAAAAATTTTTGAACTTCAGCAGACGAATCTTGCCGGGAATTTTCGGCTTAACGTCATAATTCGGAGGACGATAACCCAACTCAATCATTCCCCAAACTTCGCGCCCGCTTACAAGATCATTTTTGTATTTTTCCCAAATATTTTCGTCAATCATCGTTTCCTTCGCGGAAAGTCCAAAATCCGGCAGTGAAAAAGTTGCTTCACCGGTCGCTATATCAATTTCAATGGAAACTTTAGCCAAAAGTTTTACACGATCTCCATCCATTACCAGCCGACTTTTTATGATTTTCCAATTATCTTTTTTGGGAATAAATCTGCGCACAAAATCTGAAAGTTCATCCGCATCAAATTTTCCGTCCTCATCTTCAAAACGCCTCAACAACCAATCGCGCATAAATGAAGGCAGACTCAGCGCAGAAAAAAAATTACTGTTTTTCAAATCCTTAAAAACAATCATATCTGAAAAAATTTTTTTCAACTTGTTTTCCATAATTTCACCAATTAATTAAAAAAATCAAAGCCGTCATCAGAATTTTTCAGCGGTAAAGGTTTTTCTTTCGGCAATTTTTGAAGAGAAATTTTTTCATCATGTAACGTAAATTCAATTACCGGCACTAAAACTTCTTCAAGTGTCGCTCCGCCGTGCAATTCGACGCCAAAAACTTTACCGCCTTGAAATCTGTCGTAGTTGGACATTACGAAAAAATTATTGCCTTCCGTTGCATTTTTCGGTTTTTCATCTCCCAAAGTTATCGGACAACAACGCCCGCCGTGTTCGCCTGCCGCTTTCATTTTAAAGACTTCTCCGCGATACATAACGGCAAGACGACTTGAACCGTGATCCGAAGTCAAAATAATTTTATCGGCGTCGCCGTTTTTAAGAGAATTTTTTATTTCGTTTAAAACTTCGTCAATTATAGAAAGTTCCGCGCAGATATAAGTTGACGTATTAGTTTCCTTAACGTGTATCAAATCATCAAGTTTACTATTTTTTTCAAATTTTTTACCGATCCAATTTTCGTAAAAATTTTTGTTATATGCCGTTAAAGTCGGCAAATTAGCCCGCGCAGGTGTTATCGCCGCATTAATTCCAATTTTTTTCGATTGATTTTGAATATATCCGCAAAATTCCACTCCGAGAGCGTCCAGCCAATAAAGTTTATCCCCACTAAATTTTTCTAAAATAACTTGACGCGCAGGAAAAATATTATAAATTTTTTCATTTGCCAATGTTTGAACTTCCAATTTAAAATTTTCGTCATCAATTCCGCATAATTTTATTTTTTTATAACGCCGAAAATAATTTGTCAGCCGCTCTGAATCAAAATCAAAATCACTCAAATAATCCGCAATCGCAGGAAAATTTTTCGTAAGAATTTCAGGAATTTTTTCAAAACCCTGCGCGGCTTGAATCATAGCGGCTTTCTCTTCTTCGGTGTTGTCAGTCAAATAATAAATCGCGTCCGTACCTTTCGACAATGCGGCAGAAATATATTGCTGTAAAAAATTTTTACTACATTTACGAATAATTTCTTTTCTTTTCGCATAAAATTCCGCAAAATTTTTATTATTTTTATCCAAATTTAACAAAGCTAAGAAAATATTTTCGGCATATTCGTCATAATTTGCCGACTGTTCAGCAACAAATTTAAGATATAAATCTTTAAAACCATGCAATTTTCCGTTCAAAAAATATCGCCAATCATCAGGAGTTGTGCTTTCTAACGAATTATTTATCAAAAATTCTTTCCAATGTTCATCACTTAAAATTTCCTGCGACAAATCAAAGGCGGGATTTTCAAGTTGTAAAATTTCATAGGAATTATTTAAATTTCTAACATTTTTCAAAGGCAATTCACTTTTAACTTTAATATTTCCGTCGCGCCCGCTTTCCAAAAGTTTTAGCATTTCACGAAAATTTTTAGCATCAACGTCAATTTTTAAATCAGGATTATATTTCGTAACAGAAAAACTTTCCTTCGTCGTGACAAATTGTGTTACCGGTTTAAGTTTGAGATTTTTTTCAACAGCTTGCCGTAAAAAAGTTTTCATTCCGCGACAAAGTATAACAATTTTTTTGTGAAAAATTTTAGTCTGCAGACCGTACAAAAAATTTTCATCACCACTCAAATAAACCGATTCGCCTAATCCTAAACAAACGGCGTCTTTTTCAAGATTTTTCAATGCGTCAATTAGTGCATCGAAATTAGGAAAGGCGTCATTAAAACAAAAACTGCTAACGTTTACCGTCAACAGTTTTTCAGTCAAATAATTTTTTATTTTGCGGTAATCGTCGCCGCCGTCCACAGAAATCACATAGGGGAGATAAAAATTTCCTTTAAGATATTTTTCCGTGACAGATTTTATTTCTTTTAGACTCAAATTTTTTCTCGTCCTTTCGCCAAAATCGAAATGCCGACTTCATAATTTTTTTTTACTAACTCCAACAAATATGCTTTTGCTTCGTCATCGGACATTTTATTTATTGCCATCGCAAGTTCATCGCTTTCTTCTTCGTAATAAGTATTACGCGCTAATTCTTCAATAATTTTTGGAACAGCTTTATTGGAAATCCAAACGTAAGGCTCGCCCGTCCGGACATCATTTTCTAATCTGTGTCTTACTTCGTCAATATCTTGCAACACAAAAATTTTAGGTCTGCCGATTATTACATCACGAAAAGCCGCATCAATTTTTGCTTTATCATCAAGAAATTTAAAATATTGCGGAGGATTTTCCAAATATTTTATTGCAAACTCCATACGACTTTCATCAAAATTTCCAAATTGAACCGTGTCAAAAACTTTCCGCGCGTCCTCCTGTTCATTATCGGGGACGAGTGCCAAAAGCGGAGTGCGATGCAACTTAGACCATTCGCGCGGCGATTCTGTATGCGTTAATTTTTTCCATAAATCTTTTAATATTCTACTTTGTTGAGTATTTTTTATCGTATTAATTGTAGACTTTGCATTTTTAGTAAAATCCGAAATTTCACCGACATAAAGATTATTATTTAATTTTGAAATAACTCTTTCAACATCTTCATTACTCCAACCGCTAAGCAGACTTGAAAATTTATTCATTAAAATTTTTTTATTGCTCGACAACGCTTCATTAATCATATCAGAATTATTTTCAAGGGCGTTAAGGAAATCGATTTTTTTATCGTGTGCAATTTCGCCGCGCCTTACAATATCGCGCAGGATTTTTAAAAAATTTTCTATATCCGGGAAAAAATCTTTCACATAATCATAAGGAACTTTCACGTTAAATTTAACATATTCGCCCCAAGAATTTATACAAGACTGCAGAGTTTTAGCCTCCACATTAAAATTTTTACTTGCAATGATAATTCGGTAATCGACAATTAATTTTTTAATCTCCTCTTCGGCAGTCTCTTTATCCCAGAGCCACGCGCCTTCACCCTTTGAAATTTGTTGACGAACATCATCAACGACATTTTTAACACCAATTTTATCGGCAAGTTCAAAAATAATTCCTCCGTCAAAATCTTTTAAAACTTTTTCAAGAGACTGTTGCCCGACCTGCTTAGTAAAAATTTTTTTCAGATCGTCTACACTTGACGAATTGTCCAATAAAAATTCGCCCATACGTTTAGCCAATTCCGCGATACTGAATTTTTCCTTAGCATTGGTGACGTAGGACAAATTTTCTATAAAATTTTTATAAACTTCATCGGCAATTTCAGCGTAACACCACACGGGATAGCCAAGTTCACTGATTTTAAAACGAATTTTACCGGCGGCATTTTCTACGGCAATATCTTCATTAACGTTAAAAACTTTGTGCGCAAAATTCATAAACGCGCGATGTTCGGGCGAAGTACTTTCGATATATTTTTCACGATAACCCTTGCTCTGCTTGATAACGTCAGCAAAAAAATCTGCAAGCTTATCAGCAGTCAACGTGCCGCCCTTGTCGCCGTCAACGCCTTCACTGTAGCGGTATTCTTCTTTTGCATATTCTTTCAGCAAAAATCCCGTCAGCAAGGCATACAAATTACAAGGCATAAATCCATTTTCTACCAACAAAGAAAAAATTTCTTCAACAGAAACGCGGGCGTCATTTTTCAACTTTTCAGCAATAAATTTATCGACGATAATTTTCAACTTTGAAATTGGAAGTTCCGGTTGAATTTCCCAATATTTACTGTCACGTTTCCACACGTCGCCCAATAAATTTCTAATATATTTTTCATTGTAAAGATTTTTAGGCTCTTCCGCAATGCCGCACTTAATGCCTATCGCTATTCCGCGCATATCAAAAAATTGATCCGATAAATTAATGTAGTCGAAAGACAGAGGATAAAAATTTAAAACTACTCTGTTAAGTTCGTCTTGGACATTTTTAAATTGTTGACAATGAACACCTTCCGCGCTCCTGTAGGCTTGAGGTTTTTTTGTGGCGGGATAAACTACGAAAGCACCTTCCACAATACGATTTCCCCACGCTTTTAAAATATTTTCAGCTTCGTGCGTATTTTGGTCGGAAAGTTTTTTATCCTTCGTGCGCCAATATTCGGCATTAGCGGAATAATCCAGCCAACGTTCAAAATTTTCAATGCCACCAAAATTTTCGGCAGTATTTATCACAGTGATTTTGTGATAACGCTCATTAGGCAAAATCTCCTTGATTTTTTCACGCATTTTAATTTGTTCATCTTCATTACGTGCAAAACAGATAACGCCTTTGATATGAAAATCTTCGTCTTCATCCGTCAACCTGTTCAACTTAAATGTGAAGTTATCCACAGTAACATTGATAAATTTAAAGCGTAACTTCTGCGCGGCGGTAAATTTTAAACCTTCATCCATAAATTTTGGATTTTCAATCAGCGACAAAGTTTGAGTGTTAGTCTCAATTTTTTTCTTAATTTCGTCAATTTCCGCTTGGTCTCCGCTGACTGCCGACGTTGCAAAAGTTTTTGGATTGCCGGGCTGTTCGTAAAGAATTTTTTTGGAGACCAATTCTTTTGCAATTTTTATTACTATGCCATCTTCAAGATTTTCAACGCCTTCAAAAGCAAGTTTTAAACTTTCTTCACTGGACATTAACAGCGGAATTTTATTTTTGAGAGCTTTGCGCGTGACGGACTCCATTAACAAAATCGCTTTCAACACAACTTTTTCGTCATCACTTAAATTTTCTTTATAACGGTCGTAAGAATCAAGAATTGCTACAATAACTTTGTCCAAATTACTGCTGCCAATCAAATTTGTATGTTCGTCCGTCCCCTTTTCATAGAAAAAGCCCCAAAGATAGTCAATCGTCAACAAATTATGATTATCTTCAGGACCATGTGTCTTTATGAAATGTTGAAACGCCTCAACGTCGGGAATATCATTTTTAATAAAGTTGAACATACTGCGCTGATTCGACGCAAAAAATCGTGAAATATATTTCAGCATAAGTGCCGCAATGGGATGAATCGGCAGAATACCTTTCAAAATTTTTTCGTCAACGCCAATATATTCCGCAACTTTTTTTCTGGAATTAATAGTCCGATCTTGTAATGCTATTGATATATCACGCCATTGTTTTTTGGCGACTTTTTTAATTTTTAGTGCGTCGTCAATCAGTTCAAAGGCAATGTTATCGGGCATTCTTATTTCAATCGTTATAAATCTATCCGCCAAAGTTCTGAAAGCTTTATCGTTCTCGTTAGTCAAACTGCTACGTTGATGCGTCGCTATCACAAAGTAAAAAGGCTTGCTGTTCGACAGTTCAACAAACTTTTGAAATTCGCCCAAACTGTTTTTGTTATGATGAAAAAAATCCGAAAATTCATCCCAAAAAATTACGACTCCGCGCAGATTATTTTGCTCGATAACTTCGGCAATCCAACTTTTAAGCGCGTCCGTATCAATTTTAAACGCCTGAATGCCTTCTGCCTCGCCCAAAATTAAAATATTTTCTATCAGACTTTCAACCGTAGTTTGAGAATTTTTCAGCGTGTCTAAAATATCTTCAGCTGTTCTGCCTGCAAAACTGCCCAAGCCGCGATATTTTGGATTTTTTATTTTGGCGGCAAAAAGTTGCAGGTTAGCGGGGTCTGATTCAAGCCATTCAATTATTTTTCCGCGCAGAGTTTTTGACGCGTTATATTTACAACCAGCCGCCTTAAAAGCAGTTGTCAAACTTTCAAATACCGCGCCTACAAATTTTTCCGTCGAAGTGATTAAGCCGCTGCCGTAACGATACGCCGTAACAATTTTGCCCGACTTCAACGCGTTCAGTTTATCGCAAAGTTCAATTTTATCTTTCAACTTATCGTAGGAATTAAAATATTCGGCAAGTTTTTTCGGCTGACAATCCAACAAATTTTTCAACGTCCAAATTACGCGCGATTTACCCGTACCAAATGATCCTTCTATCCACAATCCCTTTTTGTAGGTATTGCTACTTCTGCTTAAAATTTTTTCAAGATTATCGACAGTTTGAATAAAAGTCTCATGCGGAAAAGTTTTTTCCCAACGCGTTTCGGGGTCTTTAATAGACTCTTCATTTATTGTAGGGTAATATCCCTCGTCTATATCAAAATATATGTCGTAATTGTCTTGCTTCAGTGCCATAGCCTACACCTCAAAAAGTTTTAGAACATCTTCAGACGTTTTTTCCTCCGAAAGAGAAATTTTTTCCAAATTAAACGTAAACGTTGCGTTAATGAACTCCGAATAATTAGCAGTCATTCCGTTCAGGAATTGCTCCATTTCCTCGCGTGTCACGCCGAAAATCTGCGCGGGTGTTAAAATTGGTACTTCGCTCCCGTCGTCCTTTTGGTAACGCCTAATTTCAGTGTCCATCATTCGCGTTAATGTGAACTGCTTGTAATTTTCGCATAATTCGGCGAATTTGTAAAGGGCATACAGCAAAACTTTTCCGCTATAATCTACCGCCGCCGTCCTCTTTAAAGTATCAATTTGTCCGCGACTGTTAGTCGTCACTTCGCCGAAATTCAGCACCCGCCCCAAAGGAATTTCGCACAGCCGCTTAAATGAGCCTATAACAGAACGCCTGTTACCTTTTGAAATATTTATTTCAATGAGTTTTTCTTCAAGCGTCTTTTTATGAAACTCTACACCAATCGGCATATTTTCAATATACCAGCGAATTTGCGGGTTATTATACGCCAAATTTATAAGAATCAATCCCCACGCGTCCGCACTGTTCCAACCAATTTTCTTTATAAGCCGCGCAAAATCTGTAACCGTCTTTGTTTTTTTATCAACTAAATCAGCATCATAAAGAAATCTTTTAAACTTTACAATTTGCACTGAACCCAAATTTCCATCAGTTTCTAAAAATTTTTCAGGCTCATCAAAAAAATCTCTAAGCCATTCAGTTTTGGGAGCGTGGTCGGAAAAAGTATTTATGCCTTCCATTTTAATATCTCCATTTTTTGGTAATCTTGCAGAATCATATATATAACATCCGTTAGAAATTTTATGACATTCTAAACAGTGACGACAATTTTCAATATGCAAACCATTTTTAAAAGAAATCGCGCTATATCTGCAATTTGATTCGCATACGCCACAACCTACACATACCGCCGCCTTATGAAATACTGATTTAAAATATTTCATCGCGGGCGTTTTATCGTATTGAGTATGAACTTTGACCGTAATATCTCCGGTTGCTAAATGAGTTTGAACTTTATACGGAAAAAAAGTGTATCCCAAAGTTTTAATCCATTCATACCAATCAGTTTTAGGATTTTTAACGGTAATGTACAGATAATCGCCGCGTATTTCCTCAGAATAATTTGTTACGGCTTTAATTAAATCGCGTCCGTTTCTTCTATTAACCCATCTTTCGTCGGCAATATAGCTTTCAATATTTTCATCGTTGACAGTTTGCTTGATAATTTCAACGTACTTTTCTACTTCGTCGGGATAAGAATTTTTCCTAAAAAAAACAGCCTTGCCGCTTGTCATTGGACAGAACAGACAACCTGCGCGGGAATTACCTTTCTTGTAGGTCTCATTGATAGGAAGGCGGCGCATAAAAATATAATTCCAAATTTCCGCAGAGTTCCATTCAAAAATTGAGTTATGGGAATATTGCCCCTTAGTTTTTTCGCCAAAATTTTCAACTTCGTATTCTGAGCGTCTCGCACTTTCAGCCCCACGTACACCAACAAAAGACGCTTCAACAAAATCATTTTTGCTGAGTACTTGACGAATTTTGAGAATTTGCGGCGCGGACTTATGGACGGAGCAACACCAGCGCAAAGTCATTGACGGCGGACCAAAAATTTTCCAACTTTCTTCAGGAGTTAAATGCGATTGAGCGCGATAAAAATTTATGCCGTCTTTCTTACAGCGTTCCTCAACTTCATCAATAATTTTATAAGTGTCGGGAAATTCCATTCCGGTATCGCCGAATACAACCATAAAAGCTGAGTGCGGCAGGGCGCGTTTCACAATATCCAGCAAAACAATAGAATCTTTGCCGCCGCTAAATGCCACGTGAAAACAATCCAGCCGTTTTCTCATACGCCGCCAATAATTATAAACGCGCTTTATAGTGGACTGCACAAGTGACGACATTGCCTCACGATTCTTTTTAACCATTGCGTCAACGTCTATCGGCAAAATTTTTTCGCCCGCAGGTAATCCATCTTCAACCACTTCAAGACGCGGCTTTTCGTAAAGCGATCCTCCGATAGTCTTGGCAATCAACTTTCCGCGATAAAAATATTTCCCAGCCTCAGCCCACATATACGGAATATCATTTTGGTTATCATACTTCCAAAACTCATTGAAACCTAAAACATTCATTTCCTGCTCATATACAGGGCGGGGCTCCATAGAAAGCTTTTCTTCTTTGTCAGTGATTATAATGCCACCGGTATCACTATCAAATTCATATCTATACATAACGAAAATTTTTATTCGCAAAAAATCTGAAATTTCCTGCAAAATTTTCTTACATCTGTAAGTATACATTTTTTATAATAAAAAGAGCGCACAAGGACTAACCTTTTGCGCCAAAAAGAAATGCCGATTTATTTTTATTCCTGCGCCGCATACAAAATTTCGGTAATCACAGATTTTTTCTTTGCTTTACGAAATCCCTTGCCGATTAAAAATTTGGCTATACTTTCTTCGTTAAGCTGAATATTTTCTTGGCGAATCACTGCCGCTTGAACTTCTAAATAATCTTCAAATTTCATCGTCTTTGGATAAATCGCGCCAATCAGTGAATTATTCGTGGCGGGCGAGTCGAAGGTATAATTAAGGCTGTACTTCCTCAAAAAACTTTCCAGCAAGTACAAATTCCAGCCGTAACCTTCAACCGGCGGAAATGTCGAAAAATCATTTACATCACGCAGAGCAATGATTTTTCCTTGTACAAATGAATTTAACGCAGTATCAATATCTTTAACTTCAAACTTAATCAGCTCCTCATTTACCAATAAATCTTTCGACACACGCACCATAACTTTGTAGGCGGCTTCAAAGGCGTTATAATGGATTGAATCACGTTTAATTCCAACTGAAAGCGCGTATTTTAAAAGTTCCTCAATAGTAATTTCATCTCGCGCGGCGCAATAATTTCTGATAAGTTGTCGCCCACTAAGCTTTTCACCCTTAATCGTCAAAATATTTCTGTGCCGTGAAAATTTATCAGCCAAATATTTTTCATAAATCGCCGTGCAAATATTCGCCTCAGATATGTCAGGATTTATTTCCAATATCCGCGTAAACTTCGACGTTTCAAATATCGCGTGTCCGTTAATTTCAATTTCTTTGGAAAATTTTTCCTGCGCTGTTTTTATTTCTTCCTCGTCAAACTGAATCGAATCTGCCAAAATATATTTGCCCGAATCTGTCAACGAATAATTTTTTCCGGACAAAATTTTTTTTACCACTTCAAGCGGTATGTAAGGAAAAATTTCTTCTACCTCATCAAGCGTAATTTCCTTGTACGTCTGAAAATATTTCCTCAATAAATCTTGCGGCGTTATAAACCAGTTCATTGCCAAAAAATCTTCATTGTAAAAATATTTGTAGCTCATACTCTGCAACGCTTCGCTTAAAACGTCCGCAGAAACAATTTTCATTTCCTCAAAAAATTTCCGATGTTTTTCAAAAATCTTTTCATAAAAAACTATCACGTTGTCGCTTATAATTTCGTCGACCAGACGCAAAATTTTTTCCTTATCAAATTTGTTTATCAGATAAAATTTTCCATTACGCTTGATGCAATGTCTTTCCAGCAAAGCCTCAATATTAAAGTCGGCGGGAATTTCTTCAGCAAACTTTTCAGCGTAGAGACGCCGAATTTTTTTATTTGCTATGAAGTCAAACCGCAAACCGTTCGGAAAATTTTCAGCTATTATATTTAAAATTTTTTCTGTCATATTCCCTCAAATTTATCACATACTGAAAAAGGTGGGGCGCATAAGGAATAATTTTTTGCGCCAAAAAGAACTGCCAATTTAATAATTAGTAATTTAACTCTTTACTCTTTACTCTTTACTCTTAACTCTTAATTCATCTCTTTAACGTTGTCTTCGATAAATTTTATTTCCTCGTCCGACAAATTATATTTTTTGTAAAGTTGCGCGTCAATCTCCGATACGCTTTTAGTCCAATCTATGTCTGAATCTGCGCGGAAATTTTGCAACGGTACTTTAGCCCAAGTTTGCGGCGGATTATGTTGCGTAACTTTTAAAACGCCCAACATAGCGCGGCAAAATTTACCCCTTATGTACTGTATGCACGCCTCAGCTTCAGCGCGTGTATCGAACGCTCCGACGCTTATAAAGGTCTGTGTACTGCCGACAAGCGGCGAGCCGACAAGCATTGTACTTTCCTTTTCTCCAAAAGCTCCGCTGCCGTTGGCTTCTGGTACGAAAACTTTAAATTTATAAAAATTTGTATTGAACTCAGAAATTGCAATGTAATCTTGGCGAATCCATTTAAATTTTCGTTCAGAGTTTTTCAATCCCACAACTTGAATATATTCGTTGCCGTCATCAGGTTTATTATCAAAAAAATATTTTGTAGCATAATCAAAAACATTTGATTTAAAAAAATCTCTTTTTCGGTCGTCAGAAAAATCTGTATCAGGATTTTCATCAATAAATTTTTGTGTCAATCTATAATTTGTGCGTCCAAAAACAATATCCTTTATCGGTTGAAAATCTGCGCGGTTGGTGACTTTGTGAAGGATAGAATTTAATTCGGGAAAAGAAGTGAAAGTACCGATAGCCCCGAAATTTTGATTGGCGTTGCGGTAGGTAATGGCAACACCGCCTTTGATGTCAACGTTATCAAAAACTTCAGCGGCGTTGGGGTAATACTTCACAACTTTCAAATGTTGGTCGGCGAGCATTTTTTTATTGAAATCTTTAGGAGTGCCGCCCGCATTAAAAAGAAAACGCGCAGGGTGAATCATCAAAACTTCGTCGGAAATGTCATAAGCTGCAGTCAGGAAATTGTGATAAATGGGCGCGGCGTAAGTTTTATTGTCGCCCTTCGTATCCTTCTGATAGGGCGGGTTGCCGATAATAATAAAAGTGTTGAGGTTTGAAAAATTTTTATTAAATTCAACGTCATCAATGGTAAATGTCGTAAAGTTGCCGCCGGGTATTTGCCAATCTCTGAAAAAAATTGTATCGCCATTGGAAGTCTTGCGGTTAAGGAAGTCGCCCTGCAGAAAATTTTTGTCGATAATCTGCGCGGCAAAATTTTTATCAGAAATTTTATCGTCAATGATTGAGTGAATATTTTTCTTGGCGGCGGCAACGTTATCAGCCTGCAATTCAACACCGTAAATATTGGAAAGTGCGGTTAAAATATCTGATTCGTTTTTGCAAAGTTCAAGGCGGCGTTTCAAAATTTCTGTAATAAAAATGCCTTCGCCAAAAGTCGGCTCAAAAATTTTTGTGTTAATGTCGGCAACGTGATTGGGAATTTCATCAAGCATTAAATTGACAATTTCAACAGGCGTAAAAACTTCGCCGAACTTTTGAACACGCTCTTTAGACTTAATCAAAATGTACACCGCCGTATTAAAATTTTTGTTAATGAGTTCGCGCAGGTTGCCGCTTATAACGGCGTTGGAAGTGTCCGCGCAGATGAAATTATTTTTGGGGATATTGCGGGTAAGTTCCGCGCCGAAAATATATTCGCAGACGATACGATAAATAATTTCGGTTGGAGCAAAGCCGTAAACCTGCCGCGTCAAAATGTGATTTAAAATTTTTTGCGCATTGGTCGGGTCGTTGCAGTAAGGTTGATAGCGATTGAAAATCCTCTTTACAATCTCGGCAATGAACAGCCCCGACTTCATATATAAATCTAAAAATTTTTGATTAGGGTCGGCGAAGATATTGGGATGAAGTTTTTCAAGCGCGTCCACCATTTCAATAACGAGTTTGCGTGGCGTGAAAATCTGATTGGTACGTTGAGGCGGAATGTAATCAAAAATATCTTTGTCCTGTTGATAATTAAAATAATCGGCAAGTTCGCGCTTAAGTTTGAGAAAATCTTTGACGGCGGCATTAAAAATAATTTCGTCGAAACAAATTCGCAGTTCGTGAAATTCTTCCTTAGTAATGCCTGTGACTTCCAAAAAAATTTCGTCGCTGATGTTGTCATCAAAATTTTGCAACGTCAAGTTATCGCCCTTGCCGTAAGCCATAAGGAAACTTGGAATAGTCCTTGCAAAGCCGCGCAGGTGAGTCCTTACTTCATCTTCGGCGGAGCGTTGCAAATTTTTGGCGTTATCGTCATCAATCACCGTTTGAACAGCGTCTTTCACTTCGTCCACAAAACTTTCACGCGCAGAAGAATCAATTTCCGTTAAACCGTCGGGGAACTTGTCAACAATTTTTTCGGCGACGTAACCTTCAAACTTTTTCTTTTGTTTGTCGGTAATGTCGAAGTCGGAAATAATTTCGTCGGCAAAATTTTTAACCTCGTCCGAATATTTTTTTGCGCCGAATTTAGCGTCGGTAGTTTTGATTTTGACGTTACCGTTTTCATCAAGCGGAATATTTTTAAGGCGTTCGACGGAGCCGCGATTTTTCTTGTCATTGGGCGTTTCGTCGGGAATAAATTTATTGACAATCTCACGAAGGCGGGGACTGCCGAAAACTTTTCCGATATTGACAAAAAGGAAATTTGACATAAAACAATCTTCGACAACTGCGCGGGCTTTAATTTTTTGCGGCAGAGACAAAACTTTTTCGGCATCAAGGGGTGTCATACTGCCTTTGTCATCTTCGGCAAGCACGGGGAAGAAATTTAAAAGTTCGCCGATATTTTTTTGACGATTGGAACTTGCAGGGTTGAGATTGTTGGCAAATTCGTTGTAAATAGTCAGCGTGCGTTCGGGTGCGAAATCAAAAACGTAGCAATCAGTTTTGCGAAAAGTTTTGCCGTCTTTCGTGTAAGTGTAGGGATTTTGGGCGCGGAAAGCGGCTTGCATATATTCGGCGGCACTTCGCAAATTACTCAACATAAACACCGCCGACCATTGCGGGACAGTTACGCCGGTTGTAAGTTGTCCGACACTTAGCGTAATAGTTTTGTTATTTTTTGAAATGGCTTTTTTAACTTTTTCCAAACTTTTTTTAATGCCGCTGTCGTCGGGATTGTTACCGGTTGCGTCAACAACGGTATAATCGCTAAAGACGGGGTGACTTGCCAAAAGTTTTTTCATAGCCTTAACGCTGTCGATACGATGAAAAAGCCAAAATGTATGTTTAAGTTCGTCGCGCAGATTCGGAGTAAAGGGAAATTTTTCAAGCGTGGTTAATGTGTCGAGGAAAATTTTAACTTCCTCTTCGTGAATAAATTTTCCGCCGCTTGTGCTGAAAAATTCGTTGAGGTCGAAAGCATAATCGTAATGCCCGCCGCCGATGTCAACGCCGCGATTAATTTTCTGCGTGATAATTTTTGAAAGTTGGTAGCTGAACAAATTCATTTTCGGCAAATCGATATAAGGATTAGTGGCATCCGAGTTCCAAGAAATTTTTGCGCGTTGTTCGTCGGCATAAGACCAATTAAAAATTTCGTCGGCACTGAAAAGATTATTGGCGAGGGCTTTAAACGGCGTCCCCGAAAGATAAAGCGTCCACCTGCGCGGAATTTTTTCAAAAAGATTTTGAGTTTTTATGGTGTCAACGCCTTCGTGAGATTCGTCGACAATCAGCAAATCCCATTGAAAATTTTTGAAATTATTCAGTTTGTCGAAGTCTCCGCCGAAATGTTTTGCGCCCTTAAGATTCTGCAGACTTTCAAAGGCTATAATCGGCGGGCGTTTAGATTCGGGCTTATCGAAATATTTTTTGTAAGCTTTATCGCCGCTGATAAATTTATACTCGGTTCGCTTTTCGATAAATTTTTCAAAGTCACTTTGCCACGACTTGGAAATTGTGGGGCGATTGGTGACGATTAAAATTTTTTGTGCGTGAAGGCGTTTAGCCAAATCGTAAGCGGAAAGAGTTTTACCGAATCGCGGCTTTGCATTCCATAAAAATTTTGTGCCTCCGTTCAGAAAATATTTCAGCGTCAAGTTTACGGCTTTAAATTGTTCGTCGCGCAATTCGTATGAAAAACGCAACTTTTTATCTTCAGGGTTACGAAATTCTTCAAGATATTTCCGCGCAGTTTCGGCAGAGATTTTAAACCATTCGGTATTGGGACGACGTTTGACAAATTTTTTATGCGTCAAAAATCTGTGAAATTCGGTATCCTTGAAAGTTTCTGCTTTGCCAATAAAAATTGCGTCGGCGTGCCACTCAATTATTGCGTCAACCTGCGCGGTGTGAGTCTGATCCCCAACGCGCTTTTCAACGTTCCCTTCGGTGTAGCCGATTTTAAGCCAGCCGTGATTCTTTTCAATTTCAGGCGTGGTGTAAGCGTAAATCTGCGGGAAAATTTCTTCAGTCGTCTTGATTTTTAGCATTTAATCAATCCCTAAAATTTTTTGATAAATCTCCAAGTCCAAATCCTTAAAAACGTTGAAAACGACGATTAAATTATTTTTTGTCAAAAAATTTTTCACGGTTGCAACGGCAATTTCGGCGGCACGTTGATTCGGAAAATGAAATTCGCCCGTCGAAATGCAACAAAACGCAATACTTTTCAGATGATATTTTTTAGCGAGTTCAAGGCAAGATTGATAACAATTCGCCAAAAGATTTTCATCATTAATATTCGGCGCGTGATTGTGCGTGATAATCGGTCCGACCGTGTGAATTACAAATTTACTCGGCAGATTAAACGCGGGAGTAATTTTCGCTTGTCCCGTCGGTTCATTGCCGTTAGAAATTTTGTTGCAAGCGTCGCGCAGTTGAAGTCCTGCCGCAGAGTGTATCGCGTTATCAATGCATTTGTGACAAGGTATAAAACAACCCAGCAATGCGGAATTGGCGGCATTAACAATCGCGTCAACTTCCAGCCGCGTAATATCTCCTTGCCAAATTTTAATATTTTTATCAACGTCGGGAATGTCGGAAATTTTTACAATCCCGCGCTCCGCAACTTCTTCAGATAAAATTTCGTCCTGCAATTTCAAAAAATTTTCGTCCAAAAGCATTGGCGGGCGAATATTCATCAATCCGCGCAGAAGTTGACGTTGGGATTTTAAAGTTTTCGGCACGTCGGCAACTTCAACATCGGGCATTTCCGCCATTAAAAATTTATTCAGCGTCAAAATTTTTTCAAGTTTCGTCATAATTTCACCCCAACAATTTTTGAATTTTTTCCCAATCAAGCTGATTAGCGGCATTTTTTATTTCAGAAATTTTTTCTGCGTCATCGGGCGGCAATTTGTATTCCTCAAGAGATTTTAAAACAAATTCTAAACTGTCATAATCAAAACTTGCGGCAACTTCGCGCAGAGTTTCATAAGCCTCATTAAGTCCGTCTTCGTCAATCGGCGGTTTATCTGAATCGTCAACTTCCTGCGGAATAATCGGCGAAAGTTTTTCCAAATAACTGCGGTACAATTCCAACAGCGGCGGCGTAAAATTTTTAATCTCATCGATATAATTTGAGTTGCCCGCGTCTTCAAGACGTTTAGCCTTTTCGCTAAGTTCCATAGCTCCGATTACCCGCGCAGAACTTTTAAGCGCGTGAACTTTTACCGTGTAATTTTTCCAATCTTCGCCGTCAAAATATTTCTGGATTTCGTCCGCGCCGGTTTTAATTCCTTCAGCAAAAACTTTCAAAGCGTCCATATAAAGTTCAGCATCGCCGCAATTTTCAAAGCCAACTTTCAAGTCAATTCCTTTAACCTTAGCTAACCAATCAGGCAGATTTAAATTTTCTTCAACTTCCGAAGAATTTTCTTCCGTAGAAATTTTTACAAGATTTTTCGGCAAATATTTTATAATCATATTTTCTAAAGCGTCGGCGTTAATCGGTTTAGTGAGATAATCTTCAAAACCCGCCGCGATATATTGTTCACGTGCGCCGCTGATTGCGTTAGCCGTCAAGGAAATTACCGGCGTAAATCTGTTAAGATTTTCATTTAAATTCATCATTGCCTGCAAAGTTTCAATTCCGTCCATACCCGGCATACGATGATCCAAAAAAATTATGTTGTAATTATTTTTCGTCACCAAATCTAAACATTCATAGCCACTTTCGGCGGTATCAATTTGAATTTTAGTTTTTTTGAGGAGACCTTTCACAACCGTTAAATTCATTGCAGTATCGTCGACGACCAAAATTTTTGCGTCAGGAGCGGTAAATTTTTCATGATAATGTTCGTGCGTCTTCAAAGAATTTCTGTAGGATTCGGCAAAATCTCCAATCGGTTCAAGATTAATGACTTTTTGCGAAATTTTGAAAGAAAATGTCGATCCCTCGCCGTAAACGCTTTCAACTTCCAACTTTGAACCCATAAGTTTCAAAAGTTGCTGAGTAATATTCATTCCCAAGCCCGTGCCTTCAATCGTCCGATTTCTTTTTTCCTCAATTCTTTCAAATGCGTTAAAAAGTTTTGAAATATCTTCAGGTTTAATTCCAATTCCCGTGTCCTTGACGCTGAAAAAAAGATTTATATTTTGATTTTCATCCGTTTCAAAATCGACAATCAATGTAACTTTTCCTTTTTCGGTGTACTTAACGGCGTTTGTTAAAATGTTCGTTACAACTTGCTTGATTCTAATTTCGTCACCAAAGAGGACGCTGGGAATTTTTTCATTAATTTTTGTTTCAAGTTGCAAATTTTTCTTTTCAAGTCGCGGCTTAACCATATTCACCAAATCATTTAAAAGTGAACTCAACGAGTATTCGACGGGAATAATTTCCATTTTTCCCGCCTCAATCTTTGAAAAATCTAAAATATCATTAACAATTCCGAGCAAAGAATTTCCCGCGTGACGGAGATTTTCTGCATATTCCAAAATATTTTCATCGTTTGACTCGCGCAAAATCATTTCGTCCATACCTAAAATTGCGTTAATCGGCGTTCTGATTTCGTGGCTCATATTTGATAAAAATTCGCTTTTAGTTTTGCTTGCTTGCAACGCATAAATTTTTTCCTGTTTAAGCATACGATTTTCACTGCTTTTGTAAGCACTTCGCCCGTACATACCGATTATCATCAACAAAAGGCAAAAAATTATCAGCATTGCGCTGTAAATGGAATCTAACCCTACCGCAACTGAATGCCACGGAACATAGCCGGAAATTGCGAAGTGATATTCTTCAGAAACAAGCGCGTAATAAATGAAATAATGTTCACCGTGAAATTCGTAAAAGACTGCTGCAGAATCGTGAATGGGGTGCGCTCTGTCATTATCATTAGCGTAACCGGCTTTTTCAGCTAATTTTTTCCAGCCCGCGTCCATATCGGGATGAGTATTAATCAAAGTTACGCCGTCAGCTAAAACAATCCAATCTTCTTGAGTATTAAGCAAAATAACCGTGCCGTCGCCGTTAAAATTTATTGTATTAAATTTCGTCCTAACAGCGTCGTCATCGTAAAAATCTAACAAAATACAAGTTTGTCCGTCAATTTCTACGGGCACTGCAAAAATTAATCCCGTGTCGCGTATATAACGAATAATTTTTTTACCGTCGAAAACTTCCTGCGTAGCTTCCATAATTTTTTCCGGCGGAATATTTCCCGTTAAAAATCTCCAATTAGGCAAAATAATTCCCGTTCGCACACCGTTGAAACCACCTAAAGAAATTACCATATCGGTCGGAGAAATTCTTCCTTCTTCAATCATTTTAGCTCGTGTTTCTAAACTTGCCATTGACAAATTAAAACTTTTATCGAGTTCGTAAGCAATGGTTCTGGTACTTTTGGCGACCGCATCTTCCAACGCTTCATTGAGTTTTGTAGCAATGTGACAGTACGACAAAAAACCGCCCAATGTCACGATTAAAATCAACGCTAAAACTTCAAGGATTGTTCGCAAAGTCAAATTTCCGAAAATTTTTTTATCCGTCCAATTCAATTTAAAGTTTTTTTCATTCATTATAATCACCATAAAATTTTTTCGACGAATTAAAAATTTTACCTGCAAATAGCGTGATATGAATTTAAATGGAAAGTTTTATATAAGTTAATTGTAAAATGAACTCGAACAATTAAAATAAAAAAATTATCGCAACTTGAAAGATTTTTCAAACTGTCCGATTTGCTATTGCATTTTAGAAAAATTTTTCTAATAGGGCAAAAAGGATTGAATTTAAAAAAGTTTGTGATATAATTTCCAAAATTATTTGGAAAGTTTAGTTCAAAGGGAGAGTTTTTTATGTTTGGAATTGGCGTACCTGAATTGGTGTTAATTTTGATAATCGGGCTTGTAGTCTTCGGACCGGGCAAATTGCCGGGCGTAGGTAAAGCGTTGGGGCAGAGCATTAAAGAATTTAAGCAGGCAAATTCGGACGAAAAAACTTCCGACACCGAAAATAAAGTCGATAAGAAATGACTTTACCTGAAGATAAATTGCAGAAAACGTCGGACGAAAATTCTGTTGAAGAAAAAAATTCTGAGGACGAACAACTTGATGATGGTTCAATGCCGCTGACTTCGCACTTGGAAGAATTGCGCTCACGAATCATAAAAAGTTTGTTGTCGATTGTCGTCGGCAGTTGCATATCATATTTTTTTCTTGACGAAATAACAAAATTTTTAACCGCGCCCGTCGGTAAACTTTACTATATGCAACCGGGCGAGGCATTTTTCACGTACTTAAAAATTGACATAGTTACGGGATTTTTGATTGCGTTGCCGGTAATATTTTTTCACATCTGGAAATTTTTTCTGCCCGCGCTGACAAAATCTGAACGCGCAGTATTGGGAATATTAGTGCCGTCGTCGGTAATTTTATTTTTTGCAGGACTGGCATTTTCATTTTTCCTGATTATGCCCGTAGCACTGAAATTTTTTATGGGATTCAGCACTGACAACCTGCAAACAATGTTTTCCTTCCAAAACTATTTCGACTTCGTGATAATGTTTGCGTTGCCGTTCGGTTTTGTATTTGAGTTGCCGCTCGTGATAATCGTCTTGGGGCAGTTGGGAATTTTAACCAGTGAATTTTTAGGCAAGTATCGCAGAATAGTTTTTTTCCTGTCGTTCGTAATCGGCGCACTTGTCACAACGCCGGACGTTATCACGCAAATTGCCGTAGCTATCCCTGTGATGATGCTTTATGAAGTCGGCTACCTCGTCGTTAAGTATGTTTTGAAAAAATAATCTTGACAGCGGCATAAATTTTTTGTAGGATAGCCGCGTTATAATATTGATGAAAATTTTTTAGGCAAAGAGAGTTCCTTTTTTAGCGGAAACGCAACTCCTTGTTACTCTCCGCCTTAACTGGTCGGCATAAAAAGTTCCTGTTAATTCAATCTGAAAATTTGTTTACTTTTCGCCGACTCAAATAAACAACGGCATAGAAAGTTCCTGTTTTTAGTGTTTTACACTGTCGAAGGATTTTACTTTCCGCCGTTACAAAGAAAATTACGGCGGTTGGGCTGGTCTCAATCGCCTTTAAAGTTTATGGAAAGAAGGGACATTATGAAAAATTTTATTAAAGCCGTCATAACTTTGTTTAAAGCCGTGCCGATTGTAAAAAATTTCGAGTATGATAAAAATTTTTCCAATGAAGAAAATATCACTAAAGGATTTTTCATAACCGAAGAGGCTTTTAAAAATTGTCCGATTGACGAAGAAATTTTGAAATTTATCGAAGAAAAATTCGGCTATGATATTTTTGAACTCAATCAAGGTTTTTATAAATCTTTTCAGACAGTCACTGAACTTTCTCCGCAACAAATTTTAGCGAATAAACTTTTGCATTATCTTTCGACATACGGCTTTGAACAGCTTGGGATTTTCAGTCACGATACGGTTTTTATTCCCAATGCCGAACTTGAATTGCCCGCCGATTCTAAGCCCGTTAAGTTGACGATTATAAATGCAATCGGCGACGAAGAAATTAAATCCCGCGCAGAAAAAATGATTATGTCCGGCGTGGCACTTTCCGACGAAACTTTAGAAAATCTCACGACGATTATAAAATATCTTGAAATGAAGTTTGATGTTGACGCCGTACCGAATAAAGAATTTAGCGTAAGACTTTGTGAGTTGCTGAGTATTTTGCCGAAAAATCCTGTAGAATTTCTGCGCTATATAATTTACAAAGTGACCGGTTCAACTTTGCTGATAAAATCTCCGGAAACAATTTTGCGCGTAAAAAATACTCCCGCTGATTTAGATAAATTTTTTGCAGATTACATTGCGGCTAACGGACTTGAAAGGCTTGCTGAAATTTTCCACAGATATAAGCCTTTGTGGCTGGCGTTTAAGCATAACTCAAAATTTATGGCGTCAACCGTAAACAAAATGCGCAAACTTGCCGACAAGTACCATAAGCCTTTGACGACGAAAATTTTGGATACAGTGACTTCTGATTCTGAAATTGATATTGATGAACTTAAGCGCGAGCTTGAAAAAGTTCCCGTCTTTAAAAGAATTTCGCTTGCCAACGCAATATTTTTCAGAACTGCCGCGCCTGAAAGTATTGCTTATATGATTCGCAACGGCAAAGTTTTTGTGGAGGAATACGATAAAAAATTTAAGCTGAATTATCAAACTTTATTGGCGGTTATGGAATCGATTGTTGAAGTTGTCCGCCCCAATGTCGAAGGTAAAAAAATTTATTTGCCGGAAAATTTGATTTATGCCGCGCCGACCAGTGAGAAAAAATTTATCGGTGAAATTCCTTTTGGTTCAGCGTACAACTTCGGAAGTCAATCAGTTATAGTCGGAGTGCACTGGTTTAATCTGCGCGGGGAACGTGTAGATTTGGACTTGCATTTAAATTCGACAAAGCGCAGTATCGGCTGGCACAATGACTTTAACAGAGAAAATTTTGTTGATACGAAAAGCGCGACGATAATTTTTTCCGGCGATATGACGGACGCACCGATTGATAAAGGCGGTGCGACTGAGGCTTACTTTGTAGGAGAATCGCTCAAAGATGAAATGCTGATGGTTAATCTGAATCGCTTTACCTATCACGAAGAAAAAATTCCTTTCAAGCTGATTTTGGGCGACGTTAAAGACGGCAAGATTGACAGAAAATATTTAATTGATTCGCACGAAGTAGCTTTTTGCTTGCCGAATAAAATTGAAAGCGGCGAAATGTTTATAGGATTTTTGAATAGCGCTGAGGACGGAAATAAAAAATTTTACTTTACGGCGGCTGAAACAAGTCGAAGAATTGTTGCGCGTCGTGATGAAAATGCTTTACGTATGATTTCGGCATTGCAAACTTCTTTAAATTCTTGCTTGAAGTTGAAAGATATTTTGAAAGACGCGGGTGCAATTTTTGAAAAAGCTGATTACGAAGATTGGGACATTAATCTTGACCCGCCAGTTGTCACGAAGGATATTATTTTGAATTTGTTTGAAAGGAATGATTAAATTGACTAACGAAGAAAAAATTATTTCAATGCTTGAAAGTTTGCAAAAAGAAGTTGCCGATTTGAAAGCCGAAATTAAAGGAGCGCGTTACACGAAATCTATGCGTGAAGAAACTCAAGAAGAGTACGTTGCTCGTCAGCTCGCGGCACTTGAGGGAATGCGTAGCGTTTTGACGAAGGAAGAAGCGGATAAACTCGCTGAGATTGTGGGGATTTAAAATGAAATATCTTTTGGACAGTAGCGCGGTAATTGATCTTATTCGCGGCAACGAAAAAGTTTTGAATGAATATAATTGCAAGTTAATTGAGGGGAATAAATTTTTTATTTGCCCGATTATTTATTATGAAGTTATGCGCGGCTTTAAAGTTTTAAATGGCGGCAAGCGAATTGAAACTTTTCTCAAATTTTATCAGATGTGGGATAATGTTCCGCTTGACGATGAAACGATGATTAAAGCCGCTGAAATTTATGTTAAACTTCGTAAAGGGCAGACGGTTGAGGATAACGATATTTTTATTGCGGCGGTTGCTATCGTCAATGAATGTACTCTGATAACTGCCAACGAAAAGCATTTTTCGCGAATCGACGAATTGAAGTTTGAAAATTGGCGGTGAAAATTTTTTGGCATATAAAGATTTAAGAGAATTTATTGCGGAGCTTGAAAAAAGAAATTTACTTAAGCGCATAAAAGTTCCGGTTGACGCTGAATTGGAAATTACGGAGATTACCGACCGCGTTTCAAAATTCCGTGACGGGCGTAATGTCGCATTACTTTTTGAAAATGTGCGCGGTTATGACATACCTGTTTTGACGAATATGTTTGGAAGTTATGAGAGAATGTCACTTGCTCTGGGCGTGAATAAACTTGACGACGCGGCGGACGATATACGCGAAATTTTGAAGTTGCCGTACATTTCGCTGAAAAATCGTATGAGTATTGTTTCAATCGTTTCGACGGCAAGCAAGGCGATTAACTTTCCAAAGTATGTGAAAAATCCTCCATGTCAAGAAGTGGTTGAAGAAAATCCCAATCTTGATAAAATTCCAATCTTAAAATGTTGGCCTCAAGACGGCGGCGCATTTGTGACATTGCCGCTTGTGTTTACGAAAAATCCTCGAACCGGCAAGCGTAATGTCGGTATGTATCGCTTGCAGAAATTTGATTCGACTACAACAGGTATGCATTGGCACATACACAAAAACGGAGCTGAAAATTTCAGAGACGCGCAGGTTGACGGGCAAAATAAAATTGAAGTTGCCGTAGCTATCGGTACAGATCCATCCGTAACTTATGCCGCAACCGCTCCGCTTCCGCGCGACGTTGACGAAATGGTTTTTGCGGGATTCCTGCGTAAAAAATCTGTTGAGTTGACGAAGTGCAAGACCGTTGATTTAGAAGTACCTGCGACTGCCGAATTTATTTTGGAAGGTTATGTTTCGACTGATGAACTTAGACGCGAAGGACCTTTCGGCGACCATACGGGTTATTATTCGCTGGCTGATGATTATCCCGTTTTTCATGTAACTTGTATCACGCACAGAAAAAATCCCATTTACCCCGCGACGATTGTGGGTAAACCGCCTATGGAAGATTGTTATATGGCTAAGGCGACGGAGAGAATTTTTTTGCCGTTGCTCCAACAAATTATTCCTGAAATTATTGATATAAATATGCCGCTTGAGGGCGTCTTTCACGATTGCATAATTGTTTCCATAAAAAAAAGTTACCCCATGCAAGCGCGGAAAGTTATGCACGCTCTTTGGGGCATGGGGCAGATGATGAATGTAAAAATGATTATCGTCGTCGATTCTCATGTAAATGTACAAGATTTAAGCGAAGTTGCTTGGAGAGTTTTTAATAACATTGACGCCGACCACGATTTAGAAATTGTTCACGGACCGCTTGACGTATTAGATCACTCTTCACCTATGGCAAAGTGGGGCGCAAAACTCGGCATTGACGCTACAAAAACTTGGAAAGAAGAAGGTCACCTGCGCGACTGGCCCGATGAAATTTCCATGACGCCGGAAGTTAAAGCTCGAATAAATTTTATCTGGAAGTCACTTAACTTAGATTAAAAAATTTTTAAAGTCTCTGCAATGCGGAGATTTTTTTATTTACATATCAATCAGCGGTGTTTTCTTGCCGTACAACAGCATATCAAACATATCATAAAAAGTAGGGGCATCACCACGTGCAAAAAATCTTGTCACGGTTCCGAAATCGAGTTCTTTTTTTATTTCCGGATTAATATAAAAAGCCGAATCCAAATTAGATTTAAAAGGCACAAAACAAACTTTTTTTCCATGAGGCAACTCATCAAATTGCTCTAAAATTTCGTGTTTGTCAGTGTACATTTCGATAAAAAGATTGTACCAATTAATGCGTTGTTTTCGTTTATTCCAAATTCTCAAGGCTTCATCAAAATCAGTGTAATGGCTCATATGAACAGAAACGTTTCCCATTGTGAAAACAGGATAATTTATTTGCAAATGTTTTTCAAAGTCGGTTTTTTCAAATACCAGATTTTCTTCCATATAAACTCGCGGGCTATGTAGAAATCGAATATAGTCTTTTGGAAGCATGCACAAATTTACGAAAGGTGAATAAAATGGCAATCCCATTGTATTGCTTATTACTCCACCAAAACAATCTATAGCGAAAATTGAGAGTCGCGATTTTTGCAGTTGACGATATTTTTGAAGCGTAAAACCGGGTATGCAAACAATCCAGTCGCCTAAAAGTTTATCGACGTCCAGATTAATCGACTTTGCAAATTTTACAACTTCTGACATACCGATATTTCTTGCACCGGCAACAAGGATTATATCAACCTGCTGCCCCCCCCCGTTCACATTAATTTCATCTAAGTGGATAAAGGGCAGATTATTTACATAAATTGGTTGAATCGCCGTCGCGCCAAGAATTTCAACGCCGTTATGCTGTTGTGTCAAAATATTTAATGCGCCGCCGATATAGCGTCCGTCATCTGACACAATCCAAATTATTATTCGCGGAGTGCTGTTGAGTTCCATAAAAATTTTCTCCTAAATTTTTTCAACACCCAGAGTAATTTTTTCTCCGTTAATGTCCCAATTCGTGATAATTGTAACGGCATCATCAAAAATAATTTCGTCACACAAAGTAACTTTTTGAATTTCTGCCGCATTGCGCTGAATAATCTCCGCAAGTTTATCATTGCCCTGCGCGGAAATTTTTATCCTGTCAGTCACTTCAAACTTTGAATCGCGGCGCATTGTCTGAACCTTACTGATAATTTCGCGGACAAAGCCTTCCTCAATCAATTCAGGCGTTAAAGTTGTGGACAGCGCGATTGCAACTTCATTATCGTTTTGGCAGTTGTAACCTTCGCTCTGAGTGATTGTAATTTCAACATCCTCAGCCTTCAAAATAATATCGCCAAGTTTAAGCTCGCCGGTTTTATCAAGTTCAGCCTTTGCCGCCGCGCCGTTAATCTTATTCAGTGCGTCTTTAACTTCGCTCATACGCTTGCCGACTTTTTTACCAAGCACACGGAAATTTGGCTTAACATTATATTTCACAAACTCTTCCATATCTGCGCGGAACTCGACGAATTTAACATTCAATTCATCTTCAATAATCTCAACAAAAAATTTCGGCAGTGCATCAGCCTTGACAAACATTTTTGCGACGGGTTGACGATTCTTGATATTGGCGGCATTTCTTGCGGCGCGTCCCAGCACGACGATTTTCAAAACTTCTGCCATATTTTTTTCAAGTTCAGAATCAATCAAAATTTCATCAGCCTGCGGATAATCGCAAAGGTGAACGCTCTCCCGCGCAGATTTATCAATGTTGCAGACCAAATTGCGATAAATATTTTCAGTGATAAACGGCACCATTGGCGCGGCAATCTTAGCAAAAGTTACAAGCGCAGTGTACAAAGTCATATAAGCGTTGATTTTGTCCTGCTCCATACCTTTTGCCCAAAAACGCGCCCGACTTCTGCGAACATACCAATTTGAAAGTTCATCAACAAAATTTTGCAAAGCCTTAGCCGTCTCCGTAACTTTGTAATTCGCTAAGCAATCATCAACGTATTTCACAACCGTGTTAAGCCGCGATAAAAGCCATTTATCCATAACGCTCAATTTATCGTATTCAAGCTGATATTTCGTCGCGTCAAATTCATCAATGTTAGCATACAGCACAAAGAAAGCATAAGTATTCCAAAGAGTTCCCAAAAATTTTCTTTGACCTTCGGTAACCGCATCGTCCGAATATCTCTTCGGCAGCCAAGGAACACTATTTTCATAAAAATACCAACGAATTGCGTCCGCGCCATGCTTTTTCAAAGTCGCCATAGGATCAACCGCATTACCTTTCGACTTAGACATTTTCTGCCCGTCTTTATCTTGAACGTGCCCCATTACGATACAATTTTTAAACGACGCCGAATCAAACAACAATGTCGAAATCGCTATCAATGAATAAAACCAGCCGCGCGTTTGGTCTACCGCTTCGCTGATAAAATCTGCAGGATAACGCTCCTTGAAAATTTCTTGATTCTCAAAAGGATAATGCCACTGCGCGAAAGGCATTGCGCCGCTATCAAACCAACAATCAATAACTTCAGGGACTCTGTGCATTTCGCCGCCGCATTTCGGACAATCAAAAGTTACCGCGTCGATATACGGTCTGTGCAACTCAATATCTTCAGGACAATTTTTCGACAAAGATTTTAATTCTTCAATCGAACCGATTGAATGCTGATGACCGCAGGAACATTCCCAAATATTTAAAGGCGTCCCCCAATAACGATTGCGCGAAATTCCCCAATCCTGAACATGTTCAAGCCAATCACCAAAACGCCCCGTGCCAATCGTCGGCGGCAACCAATTTATTGTAGCGTTATTCTTCAAAAGATTTTCTTTAACCGCAGTCATTTTGATAAACCAAGATTCACGCGCATAATAAATCAGCGGAGTATCGCAACGCCAACAATGCGGATAACTGTGTTCAAAGACGGGAGCTTTAAAAAGTTTTCCGCTAACTTTTAAGTCTTTCAAAATCAGCGGGTCTGCGTCTTTTACAAAAGTTCCTTCCCAAGAAGTTTCCGCCGTCATATTGCCTTTGCCGTCGACGAATTGAATAAACGGCGTACCATATTTTTTGCAAACTCTGTTATCGTCCTCACCAAAGGCGGGTGCGCAGTGTACAATGCCCGTGCCGTCTTCGGTCGTAACATAATCGTCACAAGTCACGATAAAGGCAGGCTTGCCGCTCTTTTTAACAATTTCATCAGCGAAAGGATAAAGCGGCTCATATTTTTTATATTCAAGTTCCGCGCCTTTGAAGGTCTCCAAAATTTTTCTGTCGCCTTCAACGCCTTCAAAAACACTTTCAACCAATGCCGCCGCTAAAATATATTTAGTGCCGTTGACTTCAACTTTCACGTAATCAACTTTCGGATTGACGCACAAAACTAAATTTGAAGGCAATGTCCAAGGGGTAGTCGTCCACGCCAAATAATATGCGTCGTCGTCAACAGATTTAAACTTCACCATTGCGGAGCGTTCCTTTAAATCTTTGTAGCCGAGCGAAACTTCATGACTGGAAAGCGGAGTGCCGCAACGCGGACAATACGGCACAACTTTATGACCTTTGTAAAGTAAATCTTTTTCCCAAATTTTTTTCAAAGCCCACCATTCAGACTCGATATAATAATTTTCGTAAGTTATATAGGGGTGTTCCATGTCAGCCCAAAATCCTACGACGCCTGAAAATTCCTCCCACATAGCTTTATATTTCCAGACGGACTCACGACACTTTTTGATAAACGGTTCAATACCGTAAGCCTCAATCTGATCTTTGCCGTTAATGCCGATGAGTTTTTCAACTTCCAATTCGACGGGCAAGCCGTGAGTATCCCAGCCGGCTTTACGCAAAACTTTTTCGCCCTTCATTGAGTGATAACGCGGGAATAAATCCTTAATGACGCGCGTCAAGACGTGACCGATATGCGGTTGACCGTTGGCAGTGGGCGGACCGTCATAAAATGTAAAATCTTTGCAACCTTCGCGTTGAGAAATTGCTTTTTCGGCAATTTTATTTTCTGCCCAAAAATTTTCAACTTCCTTTTCGCGACTCGCAAAATTTAAATTTGTATCAACTTTTTTATACAAAGCCATAAAAAAATAACCTCCTTATAAAAAACAAAAATAATTTTCTTCAAAGCGCGTTAATTTCCTGCAAAAAAATTTTTTTGAAAATTCCCCTCGCAGGGTTTGACAAGGGGGGGGGTAGTCTGTGCTACAATGTTTCTCAGGAGGTGTTGTATATGAAGAAATTTTTAGCAACAATGTCGTTGGCGGTCGCATTGATAATTGTCGGCAATAGTCAAGTAAACGCAACCGATGTTTATGTTGGCAACAGAGCAAATGGTGATTCGGTTTATTTGATGACTGATTCCATTGAGAAAGAAGCTACAAGTTACAGTAATATTTGGAAAACGTATTTCTATGATTGCCATATGAAGTTCAAATCCGTTGATTCAAAAAAAGGGTAGTTTTCTTTGAACAAACGATAAGTTGGGGACCGGAGTCACTTGCACACTACAAAGGTGACAATGGGAAGACTTACAATGCAGACCCAGGTGAGGGTATGCGCGATCCTGACGTTTATCGCGGTAGAATTATGCAAAATACTTATGTATGGCTGCGGAACAATGGCTATGTTTAAATTTGGTTATTTAAAAATTTTGGGATATAATTTTTACTACTAAAAAAATTTTTAATCTGCCGGGCGTGGCAGATTTTTTTTTGCGGATAAATTTTGTGTTCAATCAAAAATGTAGGAAAAGTTTTGACACGCTTTCTTGTTCAAATTCGTATCAACTTTTTTATACAAACTCATAAAAAATTATAACCTCCTATAAATAAAAAAATATAACCTCCTATAAAAAATCGAAGGTTATTTTCGCCATATGAAAATTTTTCCTGCAACTTTATTGACTATTGAATTTAAGGTCACGCGACAAAGCGTAAATTTCACAGTTCCTTACAATCATGCCGTACAGAGCACCTAAATTGACACAAAAAGTTCCGGCGAGAACCATAATCCCGACAGTGTTTGAGTCGAAATTAAATTCTTGCATCAAAAGTGTGTACATCGCGACACTTCCTCCGTAACCTCTTGGAGAGGCTATTCCGAGCTGTATTGCCAAGAACGTCAAGATAATCAACTGCCCCAAATGAATTGTTGCGTTGGAGAAGGCTGCGCCGAAAAATACTATTATCACAATGTTAGGCAATTTGCCGGGTGAAAATAATGTATGTGACAGCGGCAACCAAAAATCGCACAGCTTAGAATCAATTTTTAAGTTTTCTTTTAAGACTTCAAAGTTTGTCTTTATTTGAACGGCACTGTTCGCCGTCGTCAAGGCAACGCCAAATATTTTTGAATTTTTTTTGATAAAATCGCGAAGATTAACTTTGTATTTCATCTTTAAATACATTAGCGCGGTTATCGACATCACGGCATAGACAATCCAAGATACCGCAACAATTTTCCAAGTCGACAACAATGAATCAAATGAGGTAGTAACCAAGATTGATAAAATTACCAGAAAAATTGCCGGCGGGAGTATTATCATCACAATATCGACTATCTTGTTGATAAACTGTTGCATTTCAAATACCAAATTCTTCAAGTTAGTCACGCGTTTATCCAAAATAACTATGCAAACGCCGCTCAATAAAGCTATCAACACGACTTGCGTTAAGTTAGCTTCGACAAACGGCTTAAATATACTGTCGGGAAATAGCGAAACCGCCATATGAATAAACTGCTCGGCTATAACATAATTGTCGCCCCACCCATAGTCACAACAGGAAAAAATATTTCGCAAACAGTAATCGTGACAAAAGTTATAAAAGTCATTATGATGGTAAATCTTTTGATAACTCGAATGCCCAATTTGCTCAAAATCGCAATGTCATCAAGTAAACAAATGCCGGACACAACCGAAATAAATATCATCGGCACAGTCATTGCCGTAATCATGTTCATAAGTCCGTCAGACAGTGGATTAAATATATTTTTACCAAAAAAAATTTGTATATCCTGCGGAAATTGCTTGATGATTAATGAACAAATCACTGCCAGCAAAATAGCTGTGGTAATCGAGCCGCCGGGAATTCTCGGCAATCTTTTTTCCTTCGTCGAGAAAATTGTAATCTCATTGGAACCGTATTTGTATTCGTAGACAATACCGGCAGTTTCGTAGTTCAGCAATTTGTTCATAACTTTCTCAAACAAAACTTCAAAATCATTTTGAGGATTTAAAAGAGGATCGTAATTTTCGCCTGTCAGTTTTATGGTAATTTTCGGTGCTCCGAACCACTTATTGCTTTTCAAAGTAAATTCCTGTTCTTCACCGAATTTTTCTTGATAACGCAAAAGTACTTCCTCGACTAATAAACCTATTTTCTGCAAATCTTTCTTTGAAACTTTCGACTCGCGAAAAAATTCTACGATCTCATCAACCGTCTCGCCGATATTTTCATTACTTAATTTCATTCCTGTTCACTCCGATTTTAAAACTGAATTTTTGAGCCAAATCAAAAATTTTCAACTTCCTTTTCACAACTCGCAAAATTTAAATTTGTATCAACTTTTTTATACAAAGTTTTCACTTCGTAAAATTTTTCAGTGAGAATTAAAAAATAAAAATTCGTCGATATATAAAAAATTTCCTGCAAAAAAAAAATTGCCCAAACATTAAGCTCAGGCAGGCAAAAATTTTGAAGAATTTCTGCGCAAATTTATATTCTAACGGTTTTTATTGAATGCATAGATCCATCCAAAATTATATCTAAAAATTCGTCTATCTGTTCAGATTTTGAAAGCCCTGTTTTACACCAAACGGCAAAGTGTTCACAGTTATTTAAAAAGAAGTCGTATTGTCTGGTTCCAATGTGGTCGCGAGCGCGTTGTACGGTTTCCTGCGGAGAGTAAAGTTTACCTTCTGCTTCGCCAAAAATTTTTTCAAATATACGTATAATTAACGCATAACCAAAAGAAACAGGAACTTCAATAATTCCTTCTGCAATCGGTAAATCTACCTTACGCTCTCTTATGCGTTTCCCTAAATTATCAAAATCACAAATATATAAATTTCTGTCGCCGTTAAGAAATTTTTTCAAGGAAGTTTCGCGAATAATCCCGTCACAAGAATCTCCGCTATTATCCTTCGTGTAATGAATAACCCTTTCATTGCCGCTGTATATGCCGAAATGCTTATAATTTATAATCTCGTGGCGTTCAATATAAATAACATCCCCAAAATCGATGTCAGCCATAATACAACCTGCCTTTAACCGAAAATTATATGCGCGGCAGGCGCGGCGATTAACAAACTGATAATCGTACGTTCAAGGAAGAGGATAAATAATTCCGGCAAGCTTACGGGGATTTTTGAACCGAGAATCAAGCCGCCGACTTCCGAAAGATAAATTAATTGGGTTACTGAAATTACTGCAACAATAAATCTTGTCATTTCGCTGGTAATGGTACTTGCGGCGATGATTGAGGGCGTGAACATATCGGTAAAGCCGACAATCATAGTTTTTGATGCCGCCGCCGCTTCGGGTACGTCAAGGGCATTTAAAAGCGGCAGGAAAGGTAAGCCGAGCGTGTCAAAAATTGTCGTGTTATTAGCCAACACCAACGCCAATGTTCCAATGCACATAACGACGGGCAAAACTCCGAACCACATACCAGCCGCGTTTTTGATTGAACTTTCCATAAATTGTTCAACGCCGCGAAATTCTGCAACACGTTGACGCGCTAACGCTAAACCGTATTGAAATGATGAAGTGTAGCCTTCGGGCAATTGTTCGCCCATTGCTTTTCCTTCTACTAAAAATTCATCTTTCTTCAGCGACAACGGAGGGATTCTCGGCAAAATTACCGCGCAGACAAAACCAATCGCGCAGATTAAAAGATAGTATGCGCCAAAATATTGCATTAAATCGACTTGAGCGAGTACGACGATTGAAAAAGTTATCGACACTGCGGAAAAAGTTGTAGAAATTATTGCAGCCTCACGTTTTGAATAATAGCCGCCTTCATATTGATTGGCAGTCAACATTACGCCTAATGTTCCGTCACCAATCCATGAAGTCATACAGTCAACCGCCGCGCGTCCGGGAATTGTAAAGACAGGGCGCATTATTTTTGTAAGCATTGCGCCTATAAATTCTAAAAGTCCGAAGTCCAAAAGTAACGGTAAAAGTAATCCCGCCAATAAAAATATTACGACCAACACCGAAAGTAAATCGTTCAGCACGAATCCTCCGCCGTCCGCGCAGGTTATCATATGGATAACGCCTTCTTTGCCGTCTTCTGCGTCAATCCCCAAGTATGTCAGCCAAATAAAAATCGCGCCGATAATTCGTATTACGACCCAAACCGCCGTTGTCGAAAAAGTATTCGCAACAATAGGATAAGTCGCTATGAAATTCGGCTTTTTCAAAAAAATTATTCCGAGCAAGGCGGAAGTTGTCACGATTATCAAACACAAAATCGGCAGGAAGTCACCTATTGCGTTGCTGATAACGTCCGCGATAATTTTTACTACGACCGTCCACTTGCCGTCGTCTTGCACAGGTATCATAAACAAAAAAATTCCTATGACTGACGGGATTATAAAACCCGCAAGTGAACCTTCCTTTTTGTCCTCCATATTTTAATTAATCCCTCCAAAAATTTTAATTAATCAATGAGGTGTAAGTTTATCATTGTTTTAAAAATTTTTCAATGTCGATATAAAATTATCCGCGTGGGATTTTCAGGATTAAATGATACCATAAAAAATTTTTGATTAAAAAAAATCCCGATGTTGGTCGGGATTTTTTATTTAGTAAGAGTTCGTTTCAATTCGACGGTAAAAATTGTACCGCGACCGGGTTCAGAGTTTACAAAAATTTTTCCGTCGTGAATGCGCAAAATTTCAGTAGCAATCGACAAACCTAAACCGTTACCGCCCATTTCACGCGACCTTGCCTTATCGACGCGGAAAAATCTGTCAAAAATTTTTTTCTGATCTTCCGGCGCAATTCCAATTCCGCTGTCACTCACAGAAAAAATTGCCTTATTAGAATCCTCGCCCACAAATCTTACTACGACACTGCCGCCGTTGGGCGTGTACTTAATCGCGTTATCGACAAGAATCAAAATCAACTGCTTAATTTTCTGTTCGTCACAATCAATTATGGCTTTTCTAAAACCTTCGCCAATCAGTTCAATATCCTTTTTTTCGGCAATCGGCGTCATCATACGCACATTTTGACTTAATAAATCGCCCAAGTCGACTTTTTGAATTTTGACTTTCAAGGCGTTATTGTCGCTCCTTGCCACCATCAATAAATCGCTGACAAGTTTTGTCATTTTTTTAACTTCGCTTTTAACGTCGCCGATAACTTCTTTCAAAAAAGGCTCCTGTATCGAAGGATCAGCCAAAAGTAAATCAGCCGACGCCATAACCACAGAAAGCGGTGTTCTGAGTTCGTGAGACGCATCCGCCGCAAATTGTTTTTGTTTTTCGTAAGCTTCTTTAAGCGGAATTATCGCGCGTCCCGCCATTATGTGACCGAATACCGACGCGATTATTAACGCGATTATCCCCAAAATTATCAACATATACGTTGCCTTGCGAAGTCCGGAATACAACGCGGTTACATCTTTTCCAACGTAAATTATTTGTTCAATGTCGTCAACGTGAATAATTTTTGAAGTCATCATTACGTTGATTAATCGCCCCGATTCGCTCGGCAAGTCGAATACTTGAACCTGCGCGTCCGCAAATTTTTCAGGCGACATAAATTCCAAAATAAACGGCTCAATCCTAAATGAGGCTCGCACAAAATTTAGAAGTTGTCCGTCCGGCGTGAAAATATAAAAAAATAATCTGTCATTGGCATTTTTATAATAACGCGTTTCATCGACGGCAATATTTGGGTGCTGAATATGGTATGCTTGGGTTTCGGCAATATCATCAGCCGCATCAGAAATTTCTTGTGCCTGTTCAGAAAACATTGCCCAATCCATTGAGACGTGCACAAAAAATATCAGCACGCATAAAAATATCCCCATCGTCAGCGAATATGCTAACGTCAAGCGCAGACGACTACTTCTAAAAATTTCCATACGAATACCAACTTAGAGTCTAAAGAAATCACTACGAATTAAAATTTACGCTTCTAAGCGATAACCTATTCCGCGTACAGTTTTAATCGCAATGCTGCCGTCAACTTCATTTAATTTCTTACGCAAAATTTTCATATACGAATCAATGTTGTTGGACGTAATATCACGTTCCAATCCCCAAATTCTGTCCAAAATAATTTCACGCGGTACGACGACGCCCAAATTTTGTGAAAGTAAATCGAAAAGTTGAAATTCACGCGGTGAAAGTTGTATGACTTGATTTTTTTTCTTCAAAACTTTTGTTGTACGATTCAAAGTAAATTCGCCGACTTCTACAACTTCCTGCTGAATTTTTTGACTGGCACGCCTTCCCAACGCCCGCAATCTCGCTAAAAGTTCCTCAAACTCAAAAGGTTTTACAAGATAATCATCTGCTCCTGCGTCAAGACCGGTTACGCGATCTTCAACAGTATCTTTCGCCGTCAACATTAAAATTGCTTTTTCGTAACCGGCTTCACGCAACGCGCGACAGGCGTCAATTCCCGATACATTAGGCATCATCCAATCCAAAATCAAAATATCGTATTCAGAAAACATTGCGTATTCGTAAATGTCCGCGCCGTTTACTATCCATTCTACTTGTACGCGATTTTGCGTCAACATATACTGAATTAATCTGCCTAATCTTTTATCATCTTCAGCCAGTAATACTCTCATCATTTTTAATTTCCTCCTTACGTTTCGGG
>FLNU01000546.1_pt1 | contig 38488 bp, 31 predicted proteins | sample 1140361 | NCBI WGS metagenome assembly FLNU01 (sample SAMEA3878206, study PRJEB12797) | bioreactor metagenome | biome: Moose rumen | place: Sweden | collected 2011-10 | reverse complement strand
TCCGCAGTAACTTCAAGACACACTGGTAAAAACCCAGGCAGAAGAGTTTGTGCGGACGGGGACGTCCGCGCTCCCAGGGAGACGGGGCACGTCCAATACCCCCTTCGGTTCCTGAGACGGGGCACGCCCACAATCCCCCTCGGTTGACATTGTCTTCCTCAGTCACGACCTGGCAATGCTCAAACGTGGTTCGGCATTGCTCTCGCTGTTCCTTCGGTTCCCCCGTTATCGGGGGACAGAAACTACGAGTAATGGGTATTTTCAATTTTCAATACGGTTTTACTTTGTCTGCAGTGTCAATGTCTGTGTTTTCAAGCCTCGGCCAGAAACCTTCACACGGATGGTGCCAGCCGTCTCTTTGGCAATGATACCGATGGCCAACTGTCCTTTAAAGGCTTTCATAGTGGGTTTGTTGAAGGGCTCAAGACTGGTGGCATCGCCATTGCAGATGCCCTTGAAGTTGCCTGCTCCGCTCACATTGACTGTCAGCCTTGTGTCGGCATCGGGACAGAGGTTGCCGTCTTTGTCCACGACAGTGGCGGTGATGAACGCCATGTCTTCGCCGTCGGCTTGCAGTTTGTCGCGATCGACGTCGAGCGTGATGTGATCGGGACGTCCGGCTGTGCGCACGCTTTTTTCTCCACGCTTCTTTCCCTCTTTGTCGTAAACCACGACTTTCAGTTCGCCCGGTTGATAGGTGACGTTGTTCCAGCGCAGGCGGTAGCGGTCGAGCAATTCGTCATTATCAGCCGTAACAGTCTTTTCCTTCGTTTGCGTGTTTTTGGAAATTTTGCCTTGACTTTGTCCGTTGACGAAGAGTTCCGCCGTGGGATAGTTGGTATAACAATAGACGGGCGTGAACAGGCCTTCGTTGCCAGTCAGGTTCCAGTGTGGCAACAGGTGGATGGTCTCCTCTTTCTGGTTCCAGCGCGAACGGTAGAGATAATATCTGTCCTTGGGCAGTCCGGCCAGGTCGAAGATGCCGAAGTAACTGCTGCGACTGGGCCAGTATTCATCGTAGGGTGTGGGTTCGCCGAGATAGTCGAATCCCGTCCACACGAACTCTCCGATGACCCACGGACAGTCGTCCTGCAACACCCAGTCTTCCTCGGGCAGGTTGCTCCACGAGCAAGCCTCCACATCGTATCCGCTACATTGTCCGTCGTTGTAGGCATGACTCTTGCGCGGCACGACAGGGAACTTGTAGACACCGCGGCTACTCACGGTCGAGGCTGTCTCGCTACCCAGCACGAACCCGTGGCGCAGGCGTTCGTAGGCCATTTCATATTTTTGGGTCCTGTAGTTCATTCCTGGTATGTCCAGCACCTGGGCGTAGCCTGTGGCGAGGGCGTTGTCGATGCGGTCCATTCCAGCCGTGACGGGACGTGTGGGGTCGAGGCGGTGCATGTGGTCCTGCATCTCACGTGTCATGCGGTTGCCTTCCTTCATGCCCTGCTCGGGTATTTCGTTGCCTATGCTCCACATCACGATACATGGATGCAACTTATTGGCTTGCACCAGGTTCGTCAAGTCTTTCCGCCACCATTTCTCGTAGAATCGGGCATATCCGTTCTTGCATTTCGGGTAGAGCCACATGTCGAACGACTCGGCCATGACCATCAGTCCCAGCGAGTCGCACAAGTCCATCTGCCACTGTGAAGGCATGTTGTGGCTGGTACGGATGGCATCGCATCCCATCGACTTCAGCAGTCGTAACTGGTGGGCCAGTGCAGCCTTGTTGACAGCAGCCCCGAGCATGCCGAGGTCGTGGTGCAGGCACACGCCTTTGATTTTCCGTCTGTTTCCGTTCAGGATAAAGCCCTTGCTGTCGTTCACCTCGATGGTTCGGATTCCGTACTTCACCGTTTTCTCGTCAACTGTTTGTCCTGTTTCGTCCACGATACGCAATTTCATGTCATAGAGTTGCGGAGTTTCAGGACTCCAGGGAGTGACATTTTCCAACGACAATTCACCGGTGGCCACGACATCGCCCGGCAGGTCGGCATTGACCGCCGACAAGTCTGCTTCTTTTCCTTGGGTCGAGACACATATCCTGGTCTTTGACGAATAGACGCCCGTTGCCTCTACCGTCACTTTGAGCGCGGCAGTCTTTTCTGAAGTGTTTAGGGCTGTCGTCACCACGTTGATGCCCCATTCCTTCATGGCACAACTGCCTGTCGTGATGAGTTTCACGGGACGATAGAGTCCGGCTCCGGGATACCAGCGGCTGCTTTCCTCCACATTCTCGAGCCGTACGGCCAGCGTGTTTTCACGACCGTCGCGGTGCACGTACTTTGTGATGTCGATGTTAAAGGCAGAGTAGCCATACTTCCATTCGCCAGCCAGTTGTCCGTTCACGTAGACCCTGGGTTCGGACATGGCGCCGTCGAAATTCAGGAGGGCTCGCTGTGCGTCGGCAGGAAGGGAAAATTTGGTGCGGTACCACCCTACTCCGATCCATGGCAACGAGCCTGAGCGTCCGGTCTTCTCTGTTGCTTCCTTCTCGCCGTTCTGTTCAATGGCCACCGTCTGTTTGTCGATTTCCTTGTCGAAGGGTCCGGCAATGGCCCAGTCGTGGGGCACGCCGACCGTCACCCATCCGCGGTCGTTGAATGATTCGGCGGCATTTTCCATGGCATCGGTATGGGAAAATTTCCAACCTTTTTTCAGGTACACTTCGTGTCGCTGTGCGTGTGAGATGGTAGACATTCCCAGCATGAGTGCAGCCAACAAGAATATTTGTTTCAGACGATTCATAGACACCTGACTATTAAGAGTTTTGCGATGTTGAATTAAAGAAAGAGTTGACGATGTAGTTGTAGTAATCCTGTGGCATTACGGTATCGGGCAGCACGTCGGAGAATATGTTTTTCACGGCTACGGGTGCCACTTCGCAGGCCGTTTTCAGGTAGTCCATCGCTTCGTCGACCTTGCCTGTCTGATATTTGGCCATGGCAAGGTAGGCATAGAGATGGTCGCGTTTGGGGAATTCGTCGGGCGACACGTCCTGGCTCAGGGCTGTCTCGAACATCATGGCTGCCGCGTCGGGATAGTCATAGAGCATGAATCGCGTCCCGATGTTGGCCATGGCCATGGGCACGTCGTCGGAGTTTGAGAGTACGTAACTGTAACACTTCACTGCCTCTTTCAGGTTGTCCATGGCCAGCAGTGCCGTTCCGCGCATGAAGACATATTCAAGTCGTGTGGGATAGGTCTTTGCTGCCTGTTCAGCCAGTTCCAAGGCTTCCTCGTTCAGTTGGCAGGACAGGAATCCGTCGGCCAGTTCATACAGTGCCCATGCTTTGCTTTCGTTGTCCATTTCCTGGTCGTCGAGGAGATATTGTCCGGCCAGTCTCAGATAGGTGACGGCCTCTTCGGTCTTTCCGACGTTGATGTAGCAGGCGGCGATGTACTGGTCTTCGGCTTGGCTTCCTGTCAAGTCGCGGTGGTGCAGGAAGCAGTCGAGTGCCTCGGCATAGTTCTGTTTGCCGTAGAGACTGTGCGCCTTGGTCAGGATGGCGTCCACGTCGTCGGGGTCGATGGCCAGGGCAAACTCGAGTGAGTTGAGCGACTCGTCGAATTTTCCATTGACCTGCTGGGCGGCAGCCAGGACGGTCCAGGCGTGTGGGGTGTAGGGGTCATACTCCAGTAGTCGGGAGTAGATGGTCTCGACGAGGTCGAGTTGGTTTTCGTCGCGGCACAGGTCGGCTATGATGAAATCGCTCTCGATGCTGCCGATATCGGAGAAGTGTTGCAAGTATTCTTCTATCCAGTGTCGCACCAAGTGGGTGTGGTCCTGGTCGGACAGTTCGATGTATGACATGATGATGTGGACGTAGGCTTCACGCAGTTCGCGCTCTGCCTCGTCGGGGTTCACGTCGTCGTCGTCGTCGTCAGTGCTGATGGGTCGGTGGGGGTCGGACGTGAATCCCCACTCCTCCTCCACTCGGTGCAGCCATTCGCGGAACAGTGGTTCGGCCTTTGCGATGTTGCGCTCCTTGGCATAGGCCAGTTGTGCGCGCAGGTAGATGATGTCGTAGTTGTCGTCTGGGCTGAGGGTGTCGACAATCGCCTGTGCCTCGTCGAAGCGGTGCATATAGATGAGCACGCCGGCCTTGACGGAATGGAGGAGGTCGTCGTCGGGATGCTGCTCCAGTCCGCTCTCGACGGCCTGCAGTGAGTCCTGCGTCAGGTTCTGGTCGAGGTAGTAGTCGGAGATGTCGACGAAGTCGTCGGCATCCATATAACACACATTGCCTTCGCGCACCGACTGCTCGTAGCGTGAAAGCAATGACTGGAATTCTGCTGAGTTATAGTCAATCATCCGGATTAGTTGGTGGCGTTTCCCTTGTTCGCTTTTGCCCAACTGTCCTTGAGGCCGACCGTGCGGTTGAACACCAGGTGTTCGGGCTTGGAGTCAGGGTCTATGTTGTAGTAGCCGATGCGCTGGAACTGCAGGTAGTCGAGTGGCTGACGTGTGGCCAACCACTTTTCAACATAGGCGTTTCGGTTGATTTCCAGGCTGTTGGGATTGAGGAAGGGGCGCATGGCCTCGATGCCTCTCAGTCCGTCGTGCTCATCGCTGTAGCGTTTGATTTCGTCGCGTGGATTCCCGACCATCCACAGACGGTCGTAGTTGCGCACTTCGGCTGGCAGGCAATGGGCGCATGACACCCAGTGGATGGTACCTTTGACCTTGCGGTTGGCCTCGGGCATGCCGCTGCGGGTCTGTGGGTCGTACTCGGCATAGATTTCCTCTATGTCGCCGGCTTCGTTCTTCTTGAATCCTGTGCAGCGGATGATGTAGGCGTTTTTCAGCCTGACCTCGCGGTCGACGCTCAGTCGGAAGAACTTCTTCGGTGCATCCTCCATGAAGTCGTCGCGCTCGATCCAGAGTTCGCGGCTGAACTCGATTTCGTGGGTGCCGTCGGCCTCGTTCTCTGGATTGTTGACTGCTGTCAGGGTTTCCACTTGCCCTTCGGGATAGTTGGTAAGTATGAGTTTCACGGGGTTGAGGACGGCTGACACGCGCTGTGCACGTTTGTTCAGGTCGTCGCGCACGGACGATTCGAGCAGGGCCATCTCGTTGAGTGCGTCGAAGGTGGTGTAGCCAATCTTGTCGATGAAGTTGAGGATGCTCTCGGGGCTGTAGCCACGGCGTCGCAGGCCGCAGATGGTGGGCATGCGTGGGTCGTCCCATCCGTTCACCACGCCTTCCTGGGTCAGGATGAGCAGGTTGCGCTTCGACATGAGGGTGTGGGTCAGGTTGAGTTTGTTAAACTCGGTCTGACGCGGACGGAAGTCGTCGATGGGGGTCTCGCCGCGCACTTCCTTCACCCAGTCGACGAACAGGTCGTAGAGGGGCCTGTGGCTCACGAACTCGAGGGTGCACCACGAGTGGGTGACGCCTTCGAAGTAGTCGCTCTGTCCGTGCGTAAAGTCATACATGGGATAGGCGTTCCACTTCGACCCGGTGCGGTCGTGAGGCATGTTGAGCACGCGATACATGATGGGGTCGCGGAAGTGCATGTTCGGGCTCGCCATGTCGATTTTGGCCCGCAGCACCATCTTGCCGCGCTCCACGGTGCCTGAGTTCATCAGGGAGAACAGGCGCAGGTTCTCTTCGACGGGACGGTCGCGGTAGGGGCTGTTCACACCAGGTTGCGTGGGTGTGCCCTTCTGGGCGGCAATCTCGTCGCTGCTCTGTTCGTCCACGTAGGCACGTCCCATCTTGATGAGGGCCACCGCCAGGTCCCACAGTTGCTGGAAGTAGTCGCTGGCATAGTAAAGATGAGCCCACTTGAAGCCCAGCCACTCGATGTCGCGCTTGATGGCCTCGATGTATTCGTCGTCCTCCTTCTGCGGATTCGTGTCGTCCAGTCGCAGGTTGCACTCGCCCCCGTACTTCCTGGCCAGGCCGAAGTCGATGGCTATGGCCTTGGCGTGGCCGATGTGCAGATAGCCGTTCGGCTCGGGCGGGAAACGGGTCTGGAACCGACCGCCGTTCTTGCCTTCAGACAGGTCTTTTCTCACCATTTCTTCCACGAAACTGACCGATTCATATTTCGGTTCCAGTTCCACATCATGCTTTGCTGTATCCATATTGATGCTGTCTTAAATTAAATCCGTACCCCTCTCTCCGGTCGTGGAACGAGACGGGAAGATGTTTTTTCAACATTCTTCTGCGAAGGTACGGAGAAAATGTGAGAAATGAAAAGCCGACAGAGTGAAAAATGTAGACGCCAGGCCAAAAAACAGCAAACCGGGACGAAAAACACATCCGGCCACACGGCACACACGACTTCATGCCTCCACACCGGAAACTTCATGCCTCCGCACTCGAAACTTCATGCCTCCACACCGGAAAGTTCAGAAAACTTAACCAGAAAGTATAAATCAAATATATGATTTATATAAATCATACGTTTGATTTATATAAATCATGGATTAGATTTATATAAATCATATATTTGATTTATACTTTCGTTGTGCTTGAAAATAACTTTCGAGCGTAGAAATGACAATTTTCCAGTGCAGACAGACCGGTTTTCCACTTGGCCGGCCATGCCGGACAAAGCGGCACGACGGGCGGAGGAAGCGTCTGCGCAGTGGGAAGAAGGGCGGTGAGAGAAAGTTTTTTTTCCCTCAATCGGTCAGATTTCGCATTTTTTGTCGTAACTTCGCAAGGTAATTTGCGATGTGTCGCTACGGCGAATCAGAAGTATATATAATAAGAAGCATTCATATATATTAAGAAGCATTCATATATATATAATAAGGAAAAGCAACATGAAACAGAAAAGGACATTCGGATGGACCCTGGCAGCCTTAACCCTGTGCGCCGCCATGCAGGTGCAGACACTCCGGGCACAAGGTGCACAGGACGCCCGCATGCTGGCCGACAGGCGCACCACCCTGCTGGGCGCACGTAACATGGAGGTGACGACGACCGACAACAAGACGTACTACTATCTCGTGAGCAACGACGCCACCCTGCGCATGGAACTGGACGAGACCACCGTCAACATCGGTGGCGACCCGTTCGAGACGGCGAAAATCAAGGGCATGCGCTTCAAGACCATCCCACGCTACGTGATGGACGAGGACAGCGTGACCTTCGACAAGACCATGCGGCTGAGCGGCGCACTCGTAGCCTTCCGCACAGCCATGCAGGTGGGAAAATGGACAGCCCTGTGCGTGCCCTTCACAATGACCGGCGCACAGATTCTCGACACCTTCGGCGAGGAGACCCGCGTGGCCTCCGTCCGCGGAGTGAAGGAGGACGACCTGACCACCATCGAGTTCGAACTGCTCGACCTGCAGACCAACGACGTGGTGATTGAAGCCAACTACCACTACCTGCTGTGTCCGTCGCGCGAACCCGACCTCGTGGCCGGACGCACCCTTTCGCAGGAGTTCAACGGCGTGAAACCCCAAGGGCCCCTCTACCTCATCCCCACCGTCACGATGGATTCCAACCAGTCACCGCGCATCGTGTCGGTACACGACGACGACCGCATCACCAGCGTCCGCCTCAAAGGTACCTACCTGAAACTCGACAACTCGGTGACCACCAACCTCGGAACCGTGAGAAACCGCAACCTGCAGATTGGAACCTACAGTTTCGACGACGAGGGCGTCATCCACCGCAACGAACAGGAGACCGACATCAAGGCCTTCCGCTGGTGGATTGAAAACATGGGCGACACCGAGACACTACGCTTCGTCATCAGCGGCGACACGGAAGAGGAACTGGGCGACATGGCCGACGCCATCCTGCCGACACTGGCCGGACAAGACCGCGAGGCCGACACCGCCGTCTTCGACCTGAGCGGACGACGACTGGCCGGCTCGCTCGGACAGATGGGACACGGACAACTGAAACCCGGCATCTACATCGTGAATGGTAAAAAAGTCATCATAAAGTAAACCCTCAACCGAAACAGATATGAAAAAGATACAAATCCTGCTGGCAGGTATTGCCTGCATAGCAGGCATGCAGGCCGCACTGGCGCAGCCCGAGACGCTCTGGATACAATATGACAACCGATTCAAGGCCAACGCACAACTGGACATCACGGAAGTACAGTCGATAGACGTGAGCCCGTCGCGATTCACGTTCATCAGCGAGAAATATGCACTCGGGTTCACCAACAAGACCCACACCGACCTGGTGCCACTTGACAAGGCCACCATGTCGTTCACCGACCCGGGACGCTGGCTCCTCAAACCCAACACCTACTCGGACACCAACTACGAGAACGACAACGCCACCAGCGGCTACAACTTCAAGCACAGCGCCGAAAGCGAGCATTTCGCCGTCTTCTGGGATGCACGCTACGGCGAGAATCCCGCCCAAATCAAACATCCCGACAACAGCAGCGTGGCCAATGTAAACAGCGTGTTGAGCATCTGCGAACGATGCTGGACAAAGTACGAAGAACTGGGATTCATCAAACCCGGACAATCCACCACCGACAAGTACAAGATACAACTCTACATACCCTACCAGGCCGAATGGCGCGCCGATGCCTCAGGCACCTACGGCGCCAACTCGAGCGAACAGACCGGACTGGGCCACTTCAACCCCTGGGCAGCCACGGCCCGCGGCGGACACACCGTTGCCCACGAAGTGGGACACACCTTCCAGTACCTCGTCTCAGCCGACCTGGGCATGGAGCACGGATTCAACTACGGCTATGGCAGCAACGCCAGCGGCGGAAACGGATGGTGGGAAAGTTGTGCCGACTGGCAAGCCTACAAAATCTTCCCCGAGCGGCAATTCACCGACGGAGAATACTTTGAAGGCTACCTGCCACTGATGCACCTCAACTTCATGCACGAAGACATGCGCTATCAAAACTGCTTCATGCAGGACTGGTGGTGCATGAAACACGGAACAGACTTCATCGGCAGACTCTGGCGCGAAAGCATCAAGCCCGAAGACCCCATTCAAGCGTACATGCGCATCTGCGGACTGGACATCGAGCAATTTAACGACGAACAAATGGAGGGTTGCATGCGCATGGCCACCTTTGACATCGACGGCATCCGCGAGGCAGCCGCCCACCGCATCGGTCAGCACAAGACCTACCTCACCCCTGTCAGCGGAACACGCAACGTCTTCCGCAGCGACGTCGAACACTGCATCCAGAACTACGGCTATGCCATCATCAACATGAACAACACCCTCACCGCCGGCGTGACCGTCAAAGCCCACTTCAAGGGACTGGCCGGAGAAGACGGATGGCGGAAAGTCAATGTGAGTGCAGCGGGATGGCGCTATGCCTTCGTCGCGCTCACCCGCTCGGGCGAACGCGTCTATGGAGAAATTGCCAAAGATGACGAAGGAACAGCCGAACTGACTATTCCCGCAAACTGCAAACAGATTTTCTTCGTCGTCATGGGAGCACCCAATCGTTACTTCCTACACCCTTGGGACGACAACGCCAGCAATGACGAACAGTGGCCCTACGAAGTGACATTTGAAAACATCAACATCGCCGGACGCACCAACGTAACAGAATAAATATTTCCCATTTGCATATTTTGTCAAGGGTCAAGAGTCAAGAGCCAAAAGCCAAGAGACCCTCGACTCTCGACTCTCGACCTCTAACCTCTAACCTCTAAACTCTAAACTTTCAATGAAACTGATACCTACCTACGCTTGGAACAAAGGGATTCACAACTTCAACAGGGGAAGCCAGAACCTCATGGCACAGCCTTGGGCTTCCGGCGGACTGCTGCTCGTCTGTGTGGTCATCGCCATGCTGCTGGCCAATCTCCCTTTCACCAAGCATTTCTACCACGCTTTCCTCGAAACATCGCTTTCCATGTCCATCCAGAGTCCTACCAACCCTGTGACCGGACTGCGCACCATCGACTGGATTTTTCCCAAGGACCTGTCCATCGAGACTTTCATCAACGACATTCTCATGGTGGTCTTCTTCTTCACCGTCGGTCTGGAAATCAAGCGTGAAGTCGTCTGCGGAGAACTGTCAAGCGCCAAGAAGGCCATGATGCCCGTCATTGCCGCAGCCGGAGGAATGGCTGTACCGGCACTCATCTTTACACTCTTCAACCACGGCACAGAGGCAGCCAGCGGATGGGGAATCCCCACCGCCACCGACATCGCATTCGCAGTCGGAATCATGTCCATCCTGGGCGACCGCGTGCCCGTCTCGCTCAAGGTTTTCCTCACAGCCCTCGCCATTGCCGACGACCTTGGAGCCATCCTTGTCGTGGCTATCTTCTACGGCGGCACCATCGACCTCTTGCTGCTATCCATCGCCCTGCTGCTCATAGCCTTCATCTTCATCATGTCGCAGATGGGTGAGAAACGGATGGTATTCTACCTCGTGCCCGCCATCGCCGTGTGGTTCCTCTTCTACTACTCAGGTGTACACGCCACCATGTCGGGTGTTGTCATGGCTTTCCTCATCCCTATGGAGCCACGCTACAACCACTCGTATCTGGACCACCACATAGACCGCTACCAGCGTCAACTGAACGAACTTGAAGCCGCAGAAACCGCAGAAGAGGAAAGTTTTCCCAACACACCGCAGCGCAACTGCCTGCGCCGCATCAGTTCGGTTGCCACCAACTCGGTGGGCATGAGTTACCGTCTGGAACACGCACTTTCACCATGGGTCAACTTCTGCATCATGCCCATCTTTGCCCTGGCCAACGCCGGCGTTGAAATTCCAGACCTCAGTTACTTCAACATATTCCGGTATTCACCCGAAATCGGCAGCGTGGGAATGGGCGTCTTCTTCGGACTCCTTCTGGGCAAACCTGTAGGCATCTCCATCGCTTCTTGGTTGGCCATCAAGTTGAAAGCAGGGGAAATGCCATCGAATGCCAGCCACAAGATGCTCTTTGCCGTTGCCTGCCTGGGCGGAATCGGCTTTACCATGAGCATCTTTGTCGATACGCTCTCGTTCGGAGGCTTGTCTCCCGAACTGACAGAACACCTGCGTGCCACCGGCAAGATTGCCGTGCTCATGGGTTCGCTCTCTGCCGGCATCCTCGGCTCCTTGCTCATCAACATTTTCCACAAGATGGAAAGCAGAAAGTCAGTTGCAGCATGAAAATCATCTATTTCCACGGATTTGGCTCATCGGGAGCCAGCGGCACCGTCGAGACACTGCGCAAGTTGCTGCCAGACGCCACCATTGTTGCGCCCGACATTCCCGTCGATCCCGTCGAGGCACTGCCCTACCTCCGTCAACTCTGTGAGGACGAGCAGCCCGATCTTGTCATCGGCACGAGCATGGGGGGAATGTATGCACAACAAATGCGCGGATTTGTGCGCATCTGTGTCAATCCTGCTCTCAACATGTCGACAATGAGCGGTGTTCTGAAGACGGGTGAGCACAAGTTCTTCAACGGACGAAAAGACCATCAGAAGACTTTCCGCATCACCCGTGACATCATCCAGCACCACAACCAGATGGAGCGACAACAGTTCAAGGATATTACAGACTGGGACCGTGAACACTGCTATGGTCTGTTTGGCATCAACGACCCTGTGGTCAAAACCTATGACCTGTTTCACAAGCACTACCCACACGCCATCCGATTCGAAGGTGAACACCGCCTGAACGAAAAGGTCATCCGAAAGGTTCTACTGCCACTCATCCAGCAATTGACAACTACTGAATAGTTCCTTTTTCGGAGCAAACCAAAAAAAGCCCACATTTCCCGGTAGAATCCAGGAAATGTGGGCTTTTTTTAGACACGCGGCCTATTTCTTGTTTTTACGTGCCTCCTTCTCACGCCGCTTGGCTTCCTTGCGAGCCTCTTTTTCACGACGTTTCTGTTCTTTGCGCAATTCTTTTTCGCGCTTCTTCTGTTCTTTCTGCAACTGTTTCAACTCACGGGCACTCTGCTTGGCAGCAGCCTTCTCGGTCTCCGCCTCTTCTTTGGCGTTGAGGGCCTCTTCCAGTTTTTCGCGCAGCATTTTCTTGTCAAAAGTGATGACGGTTCCTAAAAGGCCGACGGAGAGCAGTTGGTCTTTGCCCTTGAGCCGCACATAGGAAGTATTGAAGAGGTAGTACTCCTTCATCTTGAGTTTGGCATTGAGAGCAGTTTCTACGGTTTTGTTGACAACTCCTTTACCGAGAGTGGTGAGTACGTTGTCGCCATAGCCTCGATTGGCTGCTTCCTCGTCTACAAATTCCTTGACGGCCTTCATCATGGCGGCCTTGTGCTCGTCTTTCTTGGGTACTGTCAACAGCATGACAATGGCCACGAGCAGGATGATGAAAATGGTTAGATACTTTTTCATAAAGAATAATTTTGTTTAGTTTGAAGACTCACGTAGTGGATTGGGAAGAGGCTTTTGGTTCAACAATTGTTGTATGCGTTGTGTCTCGCCAGCCAGTACAAGTGTATCGTCTGGCTGGAACTGATATTGAGGATCAGGATTGGTGATAAGTTGCTGGCCACGCTCAATGGCAATGACGATGCACTGTGCCTGCTCACGCAACTGACTGGTGGCAATCGTGCGCCCAACCAAAGGATGTTCTTCTGTCAACGTGAAGCGTTGAAGGGTGACGTGAGGACGGCTGGCAGGTTGGTCGTCAGGCTGCCGGATGCTCTGTCTGAGCAACAGGCCAAAACGGTCAATCTGAGTGTCGTCGCCAGCAACAATGAGGTGGTCGCCAGGATAAAGTACGACGTTGCCGCCCGGGATGTTGATATGGATGCCGGCACGGACAATCCGCACGATGCTCACACCCGTGCTGGGACGAATGTTGAGTTGACGAAGGGATTTTCCGCAGAAACGAGACAAAGGATCGAGTGTAAAGTCAGCAATGTGAACTTCATAGTTAAGCAGCGACTGGGTGAACTGTCGGCTCACAGTTCGCCGCTGTTCTGCAGTCTTCTCTCGAGCCGAAAGATTATCGTTAAACTGACGGGTAATGAGATGGGACTGCAAGCGTACGCGGCGGGACATGAGGAGGATAGCCACAATGAGGACGGCTATCAAAATGACAACGGTCCAGGTGAGGGAGAAGACCCGACTGATAGCGTAGGCTACAAAAAAGGTTGCCACGAGAATACGGAGCATAACAATGCCCAACGACTGTGCTTTTTGGAAACGTCCTGAGTGCCACAATTCAGTAGTCTCGGGCGACTTGCGATGGGCCGTAGCCATAGCATAAAGCAAGGGGGAAGTCAACGTCAGCACAAGCAGCAGAAGAAGGATGTTGAGCAGCAACGAACTGAGATAAGGGCTTAGTTTTTCCTGAAGGAATGGCTGGACGTAGTTGAAGAAAAGGAGGTCGACGAAAGTAATGAGGATGCCATAAATAAAAAGGGAAATCAGTACCTTGCGCAACAAACTATGCCAGGCAGAAGAAGTGGTGACGGTACTACGTTTCTGGGCATAGCGAGTCATCATAAGGCGGAGGGCCGGACTCATGTGACTATCAATGAAATTATAGGCTGGATTGGCCAAGCGAATGATGTAGGGTGTTAGAAAAGTGGTAACGACACTGACAGCCACAATGATGGGGTAAAGTGTGACGTCGGTGACACCCAATGTTTGGCCCAAGCCAGCAATGATGAAGGCAAACTCACCTATCTGTGCCAAGGAAAAGCCTGTCTGTAGGGACACCTGGAGAGTTTGTCCTGCTAAGAGACTGCCAAAGGTGGAGAAGACAATCTGGCCAAGTGTTACGACAAAGGTAATGATGAGAATGGGCAACCAGTATTCTGCTAATTGCACCGGATTAATCATCATGCCAACAGACACAAAGAAGATACTGCCAAAAACGTTCTTGATGGGCTGGACAAGTTGTTCTATGCGCTCGGCCTCAAGAGTCTCAGCCAACAGACTGCCCATGACAAAGGCTCCAAGTGCCGAACTGAAACCCGTTCCGACGGCAAGAAGAACCATACCCAGACACAGCCCTACGGAGAGAATCGTTAGGGTCTCGTCATTCAGATAACGCTTGAATTTCTTGAGAAATAAGGGAAGAAGAGTGATGCCAATGACAAACCACAAGACAAGATAGACAATGAGTTTGGTGACTTGTAACAACATCTGAGTCCCTGCAAAACTACGAGTAGTGGCAATGGAAGTAAGCATGACGATGAGAACAACTGCAAAGAGATCTTCAACAACCAGAATTCCGAAACAATTGTCAGCAAACTGGTGGTTGCGCAGGCCGAGGTCGTCAAGTGCCTTGAATACAATAGTAGTACTGGACATGCAAAGCATGCCACCAAGGAAAAGTGAATTAAGTTCGTCCCAACCCAGAAGACGCCCTGTGAGAAATCCAAAAGTCATCATGCCGACGACAATGACACCAGCGGCAATGAGGGCAGAACTACCCAGTTGAAGTAACTTTTTGAAAGAAAATTCAAGTCCGAGAGCAAAAAGCAAAAAAAGCACACCAATTTGTCCCCAAGTATCAACGCTTTCAGCATCTGACACCCAGGACTTTCCCAAAACATAGGGCCCTACGAGCATACCGGCAACAATGTAGCCGAGCACGACAGGTTGCTTGAGCAGTTTGAACAGAAGGCTGGTCACGCCAGCCGTCAACATGATGATGCAGAGGTCTTGTACCATGTAAATAAGAGAAACTTAGGGAAAATCAATTATCGTCAAGATGCCGATTCCAGAGATAGTGACGAGTTTCACGAAGCAGGACACCAGACAAAAGAAGTAGCGAAACAAGATTGGGAATGGTCATCAGTGCATTCATTATATCGGCCAAGTTCCACACCAACTCCAGTCCCATGACACAACCGAAAAAGATGAATAAAATCCATAGAATGCGATAATAGAGGATGGCTCGCTTTCCCAACAGATACTCCACTGCACGTTCACCATAGTAACACCAGCCCAATATAGTAGAGAAAGCAAAGGTGAGAATGCCAAATGTAAGGAGGGGAGTACCAACGTAAGGGATGACACCAAAGGCTTTCTTGGTCAAGATTCCACCATCGGTGATGTCAATCTCGGGATAAGCAATGATGCTGGAAACAATGACCAGTCCAGTGAGTGCACAAATGACCACTGTGTCCCAAAAAGTAGCCGTAGATGAAACCAATGCTTGACGAACCGGATTTCGGGTTTTGGCGGCTGCGGCTACAATAGGCGCAGAACCCATACCGGACTCATTTGAAAAAAGTCCCCTGGCTATACCGAAACGGGCAGCCATCATCAGTGCCGAGCCTGTCGCTCCTCCTAATGAGGATTTCAAGGAAAAAGCCTCATGGAAAATCAAGGAAATGGCCCTGCCTATATAAGCACCGTTTTGAATAAGAATATAGATACAACCAACAATGTAAAACACTGCCATGAAAGGAACCATAGCAGCACAGATGCGAGCAATGCTCTTAACACCTCCCAACACAACAATACCTATCAACGCGGCCAACACAATTCCAATGATAACGCGTAGGTATTCAACTGAAACGGATGCATGAAACAACAACGTAAGGTTCTCACATATGGCATTGGCCTGAACCGTATTACCAATACCAAAGGCAGCAAATGCCGTAAATATACAAAAAAGAACAGCCAACCATTTCATACTCAACCCTTTTTCAAGGGCATACATGGGACCACCCAGCATTTCTCCATCGGAGGTGGTGACTCTGTATTTGATGGCCAACAAACCTTCACTATATTTAGTGGCTATGCCGAATATACCTGTCAACCAACACCAGAACACAGCACCCGGACCGCCCAAAGAAATGGCAGTAGCCACACCGATTATGTTGCCTGTCCCAATTGTTGCTGCCAATGAAGTAGCCAAGGCTCCGAACTGGCTAACATCGCCTTTGGAACCGACATCCTTTTTGACTGACAATTTCAATGCAGTCCACATTTTACGCTGTGGGAAACGCAGAAGAATGGTGAGATAGACATGTGTGCCCAACAAAAGAATAATCATGGGCCACCCCCAAACAATAGCGTTAATCCTCTCTATTATTTCGCTCATGAAATACAATTAAAGTTTGTTTCGTGAGGAGTGGAGCTGGAGGGAATCGAACCCTCGTCCAAACAAGGAAGCCGTACGCTTTCTACATGCTTATTCCGGAATTGGTTTTCGTGCCAAGGCGTGACCCGGACAACCTGCTTTGGCCTTATCTCCTAAAATATCACCTATACTGCGAAGCCAGCATAGGCTATTCCCGATTTTCCTGCGCCGCCATTCTGAACGCTTCGGGACGATTGGCTTTCAGGGCGACGTCTCGTTCCCTTGCCTGGCAGGGGAATATGACTAATCTACTGTTCTTCGACTAGGCTGCGAGAGCATAAGTATTGTTGCCAGATAATTGTTTGAGGGCATAGTTTAAAGAGATTGCTGTCAGCGCTCTGCATGCTTACATACCACTTCGGCTTGCTGTCAAATCCATGTCAGCCCCGCTATATGGTTTTGTTGTTATTCTTCCTCTTCAATGGATGAAGGGTCGATGGCGTCAATGTCTTCCAACTTAGGATTATCTGTATCTTCCATTGTCTCAGCATCGCTGTCTTCTTCCATCATATTCTCATTCTCATCGTCTGGAATTTCATCGGATTCATCATTGTTTTCTGAATCATTGTCTTCTTGGGTAATGGTTGCTGTGAAGTGTATCTTCTCAACCTTGGGTTTGGGCTTGAGGAAAATTGCTTCAATCCAGTTGCCACGCTGTATCTCCAGAACATCATAACCGTCAGCCTTGCGCCGGGAAATGATTCCGTCTTTACGGTGCATGGCATACTCAGGCAAAATAGACGAGTCTACATAGAATGCACTTTCTATGATGTCCTGAAGAGCAAGTGGCAGTCCTTGCCATCCTGTGCCCATATTGGCAGAGATGAGTGCCAGCACTTGATCGGCAGAGACATGTGAGATGTTTTCAAGTGTCAACTCTGTGATGCGTCTTATCTGTCGCTTCTTGATGGCTATGGCATTGTAGTCTCCCTCGCTGGGGATGGAAAAAATATCATATCCCTCTGCTTCAAGTTTCTTGACAATTCGGTCTTGATTACGGTCCAGGTATTGAATGTTGAAAACGGGACGTATAATATTCATGTAACGTGCTTGGTCGTCCTCCCAGTTTTCATCCTTCTTACCTTCAAGCAACATTTGATTGAGATCGGCTTCGCTTACTCCCCAAACATTTCCTTTGGTGAGGTCATCAATTTTCATGTGTCTGCTCATAAATAAATAGTCTACGTTTTAAGAATAATGGCCGCAAAGGTAATCATTTATATTTACAGTTGCAGAATTTGAATGTCAATAATCCCAGTATTTTTGATTATTTAACACGGATGACAAGATATTTGGAAATACTCCAAAACTTATAAGCATCTGTGATTCTGAGAGTATAGTCACCCTTTGAATCCTTCAGCAGGGTATAAGATCCATCAGGATGGTTTGTGAGTATCTTGGCCGACTTGGAACCCAGGTTGATGACGCTGGTTGTACGTATGTCTATTTTTGTGAAATATTCCTTGTCGAAATCTCCCTGTTGCAAGACATCACCATCCGCCAGTATCTTGTGCTGCTTCAATTCCTTGGTGGTTCCATAAACATACCAGGCCGTATTCAGTTGTTGGTCCTGGTTCTTGGCTATCTGAGCATTATTCTCATTCTCGGCACTGACCCGTGCATGCTCTTCCTGGAGTTGAGACAAGGATTGATCCAGTTCTTCAATGACAACGTCCTTTTCTGCCAATTGCGCCCTCAATTGTACAATTTCTTTAGTCTTTGAAGTGAGTTGTGCAGACAGGTTGTCAATCATGGTCTTCAATTTGGATGAATTGATACCACTCTGCTTGAGTTTTTCCTGAAGTTCATCAATCTTAATCCTATTCTGCGCTATCGTCTGCTGAATGAATTGCATGTTCTCCTGGATATTCGTCCGAGCATTGCCCTCTTCCACATTCTGGTTCAACGTATTCACACGTCCCTGTGCCTCGTTGATTTGGGCAAATCCCTCCTGTACCTCGGACAACATGCCCATCAAATCGTTCAAATCATGGTCTTTCTGGTCAATGATATTCTGCAAGGAATCTTCAACCATATTACGTTCATCGTTGTTCGAACGTTGCTGGTCGCAACTGGCTAAAATGGCCAGACACGCACAAATAAACATAATTTTCTTCATGGTTCTGCTTTTTTGTATTTATTAGTTGATTGATTACTTTTTTTAGTTGACTTTACTTTATCAAGACATCCACCCACAACGATGACAAATTCACCCCGAGGCTCGTTGACCAAGAAGTGTTCCGTCACCTCCGAAAGGGTTCCCCGAACGGTCTCTTCATAAATCTTAGAGATTTCACGTGATACGGAAACAGGACGTTCTGCACCGAAGAAATTCAGAAATTGTTGCAAAGTCTTGACAAGACGATGTGGTGACTCGTAGAAAATCATGGTACGTTCTTCCTTCGCCAGAATTTCTAAACGGGAAGCCCTACCCTTTTTGAGCGGAAGAAAACCCTCAAAGCAAAAGCGGTCGCTGGGCAAACCGGACGAGACCAGTGCGGGAATGAGTGCTGTGGGTCCGGGTAAGGTTTGAACCTCTATGTCATGATGCACACACTCGCGAACCAATAGAAATCCAGGGTCACTGATAGAGGGAGTACCAGCATCACTAATCATGGCGATAGTCATACTACCCTCAAGTTTTTGAATCAGATTCTGCACGGTCTGATGTTCGTTGAACTTGTGATGAGAAAGTAGATGGTTTTCAATGCCGAAATGATGGAGAAGGACACTGGATGTGCGTGTGTCTTCAGCAAGAATCAAGTCGGCTGTCTTCAACACGTTAATGGCCCGGAGGGTCATATCATCCATATTTCCAACTGGGGTTGGAACCACATACAGTTTTCCCATTCTCAAGTAAAACTAATTTGTCTGCGAAGATACACCTTTTTCACAAAAAAAAATAATCTGTTCAACAATTTTTCTATTTTAATGCTTAACTTTGTAACAATTAAACCTATTTTTCATGAACAGAACCGATAAACCAGAAAAGGAAAGCACGAGAACTTCAGATGGGAAAGTCAAGGAAATTACATTTGACAAATTCATCCGCTCCGTCAGTGCCATCATTATCATGGTACTTATATACTTGCTGTTGCGCCGATTGAGCAACGTATTGATTCCCTTCTTTGTTGCGTGGCTCGTAGCCTATATGCTCTACCCCATCGTGTGTTTCTTTCAATATAAGTGCAAGTTGAAATGGCGTGCACTGAGCATTGTCGTCACACTCTTGACTCTGATTGGAATCATCTTCCTCGCAGGCTGGTTGATAATTCCGCCCATTATTGAGGAATATACACGCCTGCAAGATATCGTCGTCAGTTATGTCAGTACTCAGGCAAAGGATTCTAACCTTCAACAAATCATCGAACAGTACATTACGCCCTATATCAACATTGAAAGCATTTCCAAAATGTTCACTTTCAATGATTTGACAAGTTTTATTGAAGTAAGAGTTCCACAAATTTTCTCTTTTCTTTCAGGGTCTATCACTGCATTGATTGGATTCGTTGCATCTTTAATTTCCATTATTTACATGTTCTTCATCCTTATGGATTATGAAAACATGAGCAATGGACTTTTCAAATTTTTGCCCAAGAACCATCGTCCCTTCATCAGTGGCATGTTACGCGATGTTGAACAAGGCATGAACAGTTACTTCAGAGGCCAGTCACTCATAGCCTTGTGTGTCGGAGTCCTCTTTGCCTTTGCATTTTGGGTCATCGACTTCCCCATGGCCATTCCCCTGGGACTCTTCATGGGATTTCTCAATCTTGTTCCTTATCTCCAGACAGTCGGATTCATCCCAGCCATCATCCTCGCACTTCTCAAGTCACACGACACAGGACAAAGTTTCTGGGCCATCATGCTGGCTTTCACCATCGCAGTCCTCATTGTCCAGGCCATCCAAGACTGGTTCCTCACCCCTAAAATCATGGGGTCAGTGACAGGATTGAACGGAGCCGTCATTCTCCTCTCACTCTCCATCTGGGGAACACTCCTCGGTTTTGTCGGACTCATTATCGCACTGCCTGCCACCACACTCATCATCTCCTACTATCGCCGTTACATCCTGCGCGAAGAAACCTAGCAATGAATACCAATAATTTCTGCGGACAGGAACGTCCGCGCTCCCAGGGCAATGAAAATTTCAAACTTCAAATTTCAAACTTCAAATTGTTGTTTCTCCTTTTCTGCACCCCCCTTACCATCCATTCAGAAGAGGCTTCTATGCCAGACAGCATAGGTCCCTCTGGTCATTGGGCCGTAGAAGTGGCCGCCAATGCAGGTAACATGTTGCATGGAGACCCAGACATACAGCAGATACTACACACCTATCACGTCAACCACTATGAAATTAAGGCTTCGTGGCAAGCCAATGAAGATAGTGAAACTCCTTTTGACCACTCCTTGAACCTGCCCGAACTGCAGGCAGGTATTCTCTACAGCGATTTCAGCCACCTTGACATCTCACGTCCCCAGACACCCTATACATCCCGAATCGGACACATTCTAACACTCTACGGAGGTGCCCGACTTAATCTGTATCGTCTGCATAGGTGGAATCTTGACTTCAGCCTCCAACACGGCATCGGTTATTGCCCCAACCCGTTTGACGAACACACCAACAACGACAACTTAATTATCGGATCTCCTCTTTCCATCTATGTCGCTGGTGGTATTCATCTTGGCTACGACATTAGCAGACAATGGAAACTCTCGGTCGGAGCAGAATTCAAGCACTACAGCAATGGCACACTCGACCGTCCCAATTTGGGTGCCAACACTGTTGGCCCCACCATTTCCCTGAAATATGGTCTGCAAACTTATCCACAGACATCCCTAAATGAGGAGGAAGTTGAGTCACCACCTCTTTCGGAGGGGGACAGAAGGAAGTTTTTCTATGTCGAGACAATTGCCGGGCTGGGCATGAAAGCACTCATTGACAGGTTCAACGTCTACCACACCAGTTACAACCCCGTCTACGGATTCCCCACTTTCTTAGTAACTCCCATGTATCGCTACCACCTACTGCATGCCACTGGTATTGGTATCGACTATACCTATGCCGACTACGTTTACAAAATTAAGGAATACGACCACATAAAGAAAAAAGAGGCAGGACAGAAATACTCACCCCACATCCTGGGATTCAGTCTCCGCCAAGAACTGTTCTACCGACACCTCTCCCTGAACGGCGCAGTGGGTATCTACGCACTCAAGAACACAGGATACATCTCGACCATCAACGAAAGTTCCGTCTACCAGCATATCGGACTGCGATATAATACACCCTTCACTAACGAACGTCTATTCATTGGCTACATTATCAAGGCACATAAATTCTCTAAAGTAGACTGCGTGCAAATCCATCTTGGCTACAGATTCGGGAAGGTAGCCAAATACTAATAAGATGCTATGAATAAACCTCCAGTGTGGTATAGAAAAAGTAAAATCAAGGTTAACTATGGTCGCAACCACACTGCGACACGGTTGCAACGACAAGGCCTTCAAAATTAAACCCAGATCAGTCATTAGAGATTTGGGGTAAATGCGACTTTGTTCAATAGAATTTTACCCAACAATTTAGGCACTACAATTTTATCTATATTTGCAACAAGAAATGCTGTAATGAGCATCTTAAATCACAACTTGGGTCGTTAGCCGTAAGGTTGGCGACCTTTCTTTATATGTAAAGTGACCTGTATGTGACCCAAGATGAAAGCGTCTACCGAATAAAGAAATCGCTAACTGATTTTGTGTCAACCAATTAGCGAATAGTCAGATGTTTATAAAAGTGACCCGCTTGGGGCTCGAACCCAAGACCCCAACATTAAAAGTGTTGTGCTCTACCTACTGAGCTAGCGAGTCTAACCTAATAAACTTTAAAAGGGAAGAAGTCCCTCGAAAAAGCGAGTGCAAAGGTAGCAGTTTTTTTTGAACTTACAAATAATTTGACACTATTTTTCTTGTTTAACTCGTTTGTAGCAGACGAAGGAATAGGCAAACGGATGTCGCTCGTCAGGTTCATAGTCTTCACGACCGACTTCTTGCCATTCCCTGACATCTATTTCGGGGAAGAAAGCATCAGCCTCGATGGGTATATCATCTACAAGGGTGATGTAGAGCGTGTCGGCCAAGGCAAGTGTCTGCCGATAGAGGGAAGCACCACCTATAACGACAACTTCTCGGGCAAAAGGTTCATCACTCTCAAAGTGTTGACGACAATCGTGCAAGGCTGCGTGGAGGGTGGGAAAAACGTCCGTGCCATTGATACTTAACGGCTGACGCGTAAGAACAATATTCCTTCTGTTAGGCAAAGCACCATTGGGCAGTGAATCGAATGTTTTCCTCCCCATAATGATGGTCTTCCCTGTAGTAAGCGACTTAAAATGACGCAAGTCATTGGGCAGCCAATAGAGCAGTTTGTTCTGAAAGCCTATGGCATTGTTACGTGCGATGGCGGCAATAAGAGAGATTTGCATGATGGTAACAAGTTAGACACTTACCACACCCTTAATGTGGTCCCAAGGATCGTAACCTTCGAGTACAAAGTCCTCGTATTGGAAACTGAAAATATCTGTAACGTCGGGATTGATTTTCATCATTGGCAATTTACGCGGTGTACGTGTCAGTTGCAAGTGGACTTGTTCCAGGTGATTCTTATAGATATGAGTGTCGCCTGTTGTATAGACGAAATCTCCTGGCAGTAGTCCACATACCTGGGCCATCATCATGGTCAGCAGCGAATAACTGGCGATATTGAACGGAACACCGAGGAAACAGTCGGCACTGCGTTGGTAGAGTTGGCAACTCAACTTCCCATTGGCAACGTAGAACTGGAAGAGGACGTGACATGGAGGCAGGTTCATATTGCCCAGGTCGGCAACATTCCATGCCGAGACGATGTGTCGACGGGAATCGGGATTGTGCTTCAATTCAAGAACAAGTTGCTGAATCTGGTCGATATGTCCCCCATTATAATCGGGCCAAGAGCGCCACTGATAGCCGTAGATATGTCCGACATCGCCATTGTCATCCGCCCATTCGTTCCATATGCGAACACCATGTTCCTGCAGATAGTGAACGTTAGTATTTCCCTGTAGGAACCACAAAAGTTCATAAATAATGGATTTCAGGTGTAGTTTTTTCGTCGTCAAGAGCGGAAAGCCTTCAGACAAATCGAAACGCATCTGATGACCAAATACGGATATAGTTCCTGTGCCGGTTCTGTCATGTTTCTCAACACCTTCAGTCAGGATGCGAGAAAGGAGGTCAAGGTATTGTTTCATATATAATTACGTATAGCGTGTAACGATTAGCATATGGTGAATTTCATTGATTGTTGTCCACATATTTCGTTTCATGTACAAAAAAAGAGTGGCGCAAGATTGCCACTCTCTTTTGTTTATTGACAAACCGCTTTCTAATCACGAGGCTTATTGGCGGAATACATAATCTTCAAAGCGTAAGACTTTCGAAGCACCTGCTTCACGTCGGTGATAATACCCATAGGAGTCTGGTGGTCACACTTGAGTGAAACGGTGAAGAAGGGCTTGTCAACCTCTGCGAGTTCGTTACGTTCTGTAATAACATAGTCGTAGACTTCGCTTGGGTCTGCGTATTTGTCATTCAACTGTATACGTGTACCAGAACCGACCTGTGCCCTCATCGCCTCTGTTGGCTGACCAATGTAGATGAACGAAGTACAGGATTTACGAGCCAATTTTTCAAGTTGCGTTCCGGTAGGTTTATCAAACTTCACCTTCAGAGTCACTTCACGCATGGTGGTAACCATCATGAAGAAGAATAGGATTGTGAAGATCAAGTCAGGGAGAGATGAAGTGTTCATCTCCGGCATTTCTCTGCCTCCATTTTTATTAAATCTACTCATAGCGCTTGACCGTATTTTTTAGGTTCTGCCTCAGAGATTTTCTGAGGATAGATTTCACGTATAGCCTCTTGCTGTTCTTTCGTACAGAATTCATATCTAAAACCAAATTCTTCCTTGGCCACCTCGTCGCGCAACTCGTTATAGGCTGCTACCAGGGCATCTTGTACCTGGAAATAGACACCATAACTGGTTCCGCGGTCGGTCTGAACGGAAATAACGTGGTTTTCAGTCACCATTCTCTGACCGATAAGTTTAATCTTCTTAGGCTTCAACTCGGGCAGATGGGGATTGTTCTCCTTGTTGGCGATGAATTCTTTTGCTCTCTCCTTCACGTCAGCAACGCTCACATAATCATCCCCAATCATCAGGTAGTTATCCTTGTTGATACGGATGTTCAGGATGTTGCGCTCCTTGACTTTAATTTCGTTGTTCAATTGATCCTCCTCTGGTGGCTTGGGCAGCGTACGTCCCAAACCTTGGTCGGTATCCATTGATGTCGTCACAAGGAAGAAGATGAGCAACATGAATGAGATGTCGGCGGTTGAACTGGTGTTCAGACCTGGCATTTTTCTTTTCTTTCCCATATTGGTCACTCCTTTTTTGGTTTTACTTCTTTGGTTTTGCGACCATGCTGTAGACAACAGCAACAACAGTGAGAATCATCAAGATGGCAATCGATATAATCGATGTGTCGGTGAGTATGATATCTGTAGGATTGTTCCAGTCCTTACCGTTGATGAAGAGGTGTTCGCCGGAATTAGCAACACCGACAACGATACCGATAACGATGGCTGCAACAAATGCAACACCTGCAATCATACCTGTCTTTCCGGCAATGCCTTCATCTTTGTTTGTCGAGCCGCCTTTCAGGGCTTTCATGACAGCACTCCAAACTGTCAAGACAGCAGCGAGGGCAATCAAGATGAAGCAGAGCCAAAGCACGGCATCGGTGAGGAGAGGTGCATTCGTCTTTGGATTCTCTTCGTATGGAGTGTCAAAGCCGACAAACATGAAGAGAGCGAAGACAACGATAATGACACCCATCAGTCCCCATAGAGTCCATTTGGAAATTTTATCTAATGTCATTTTCTTCAGTTTTTATAGATTGATAATGTTGTTTTCTATCAGTATTCTCAACTATTATTTCTTTGCGCAATATTTTGTTACGATGTCAAGCAGAGAGATGGTAGAGTCTTCCATCTGAGCGGTCAGACTTTCAATCTTAGCAAGAATATAGTTATAGAACACCTGAAGAATCAGGGCAACAACGATACCGAAGATAGTTGTCAAAAGGGCCACCTTCATACCACCTGCAACGACGGTTGGAGAAATATCACCAGCGGCCTGGATGTCATCGAAGGCCTGCACCATACCAATCACAGTTCCCAAGAATCCGAGAGATGGAGCCATACCGATGAAGAGGGTGATCCAAGAGCAACCTTTCTCCAGGTTGGAAGCCTGGACAGCACCGTAGGCAACAGCAGACTTTTCAACAGAGTCAATGCCTTCGTCAATGCGCATCAGACCTTGATAGTAGATAGAGGCAATGGGGCCGCGGGTGTCACGGGCAATAGCCTTGGCTCCTTCAATGTCACCTGCATTCACTTTGGCTTCAACGCCTTCAATCATATCCTTTACCTTGACGTCAGAGAGAGACAGATAAATGATACGCTCGATACAGAAAGCAAGGCCAATGACGAGAGCGATTGCTACGAGAGCCATGAAACCGGCATTACCTTCTATGAACTTTGTCTTGAGGTTTTTGTACATGCCAGCCTCTTCAACTGTGGCCTCAGGCGCAGCAACTTCTTCAACAGTAGTTGTGTCTTGTGCCAAAGAATCAACTTGCTCAACTGCTGCAGTGTCAGCCACAGCAGTTTCATCTTGAGCATACACCGACTGAGTCATTCCGAATGTCATGACTCCCATCATTGCAATGATTGCAAATACTTTTTTCATTTTGAAATTAAAATTTTAAGATTAATAATTATTTGTTTTTTATTTGATTCTTTACTCAATTCTGCGGAGAGACCGGGATTCGAACCCGGGAAACGCTTTTGACGTTTACACGCTTTCCAGGCGTGCCTCTTCAGCCACTCGAGCATCTCTCCTAATGAACGTTTTTTGTGGCATCTCCACAAAAACGGCTGCAAGTTACAACATTTTTATGAATTATTTGCAAAATCATCCACAAATTTAATGTTTTTTTAAATACGAAGATTGTTCAGAGGCAGGAAAAACTCTATTTTCTTTTTAAAATAGCATTTTCATTGTTTTAAAAATAACATTTTCATTGTTTGCTGACGGGGGGTAAGGTATCGAGATGACCAAAAATACGATTGACATTGTTGGTTGTCTGTTTGTCCACATCGGCAACACTAATCCCATAGATTTCCGACAGTTTCTTCACCACTTCCACGACAAACGAACTTTCATTTCTTTTGCCACGATGGGGAACCGGAGCCATATAGGGGGCGTCTGTCTCCAATACAATGCGTTGCAATGGCACGGCTTCTTTGAGTACTGCGGGAAGTGTTGACTTCTTAAATGTCAGGACACCACCAACCCCCAACAGGAAATGTGGAAATTGCAACAATTCGCTGGCTTCGTCAACCGTACCGGTAAAGCAGTGAAACACGCCGCGTATGTGCGACAAATCATATTTTCCCAACACATCAACCAACTCCCGATGGGCATTTCTTGCATGAATCATCAACGGCAAATCATAGTGGAGGCTCCAATGGATTTGTCGCTCAAACACGCGGATTTGTTCCTCCCTGTAGGTGTCATCCCAATAGAAGTCAAGTCCCACTTCGCCCACTCCCACACAGCGGGGCTGTACGTCCAAGTGTTGCTGCAACCACTGCTCCATCTTTTCCAAGGTCTTGTCCACATCCATTTCCTTCGGATTGACATCTTCGGGATGCAATCCAACCATTGGGTAGAGGAAGCCCTCGTACTTTGTGCAAAGTTCAAACAGATGGGGTAATGTCTTGGCGTTGACATTGGGAAGCAGGATTTTTTCGATGCCGACAGCCTTGGCACGGGCAATGACTTCGTCAATTTCCTCCAGGAACTCATCACCGTCGAGATGGGCGTGTGTGTCAATCATGCCTACACTGTGTTTTTAGGATTGTATCAGAATGTTCTGCCCATCAGTTCGTCGGCAAAGGCCTGCAAATGCGTCTTCCTTGCATCATCCACTGCGACGGCGGCAAGGTTTTTCTGGGCTTCATCAAAATACGACGCAATTTTCTTCTCACATAATTGGCGGATGTCGAGGGCATCATAGATGGCTCTCACAGCAGTAATTTTCGCCTCTGCATCGTATTCTGTTCGTCCCAGCCAAGCCTCCAATTCAGCGCGTTGCCGGTCATTGGCCAGTGTGAGTGTCTGAATCAGTAAATAGGTCTTTTTGTTGCTGAGGATGTCACCTCCTATTTTCTTGCCGAACACAGCCGGGTCGCCATAGACATCCAGCATGTCGTCTTGCAACTGGAAGGCAAGCCCCATCTTCTCTCCGTATTCGTAGAGATTTTGTGCATCTGCGCTGGAGGCACCGGCCAACAATGCTCCAATCTTCAAAGCGGCAGCCAGCAGGACGGAAGTTTTCAGACGAATCATTTCCAGGTATTCGCTTTCTGTCACGTCGCTACGCGTCTCAAAATCAATGTCAAGTTGCTGCCCTTCACAAACTTCCAGTGTTGCTTCGGTGAAGGTGTTTAGTGCCTTTGCCTCTCTGTCATGGGGTGTCGAAAGTGGCTCTTGGTCTGTGAACCGATGTTCGGCCATCATGCGATAAGCCAGAATCAACATGGCATCGCCCGAAAGGATAGCCTGGTTTTCGGTCCAAACCTTGTGTACACAGGGCTTGCCTCGTCTCATTTCCGCGCGGTCCATCACGTCGTCATGAAGCAATGTGAAGTTGTGACACGTCTCCAGTGCGACGGCGTTGGGCATGATGGTGTCCACGTCTTCACGATACAGGTTGTAGGCCATGAGCATCAGCAGTGGACGTACGCGCTTTCCGCCCAGTGACAAGACATAGCGTATAGGTTCATACAGGTCACGAGGTTCCTGGCTGTAGGTCAACGATTCAATCGCTGCATCTATCTTTTTGAGTAACTCTGTCTGTGTAAACATTTTTGTTTTCAAGGAATGTAGACAAAACGGAGGTCGCACAAGCCTTGCTTTTGCGACCTCTATGTTCTGTGAACCATATTTGTTTATACTTAGATTGCTCAGTCTTTGGATTCCCCTACTTGTCAACTTGCTGCCATTTATTGCAACTTGAACAATACGGGCACTGTGTATTTTACGCGGACTGGTTTACCACGCTGCTTGCCAGGATTCCATTTCGGCATGGCCTTTATCACGCGCATGGCTTCCTTGTCGAGCGATGCGTCCACCGACTTCACCACTTCGGGGTCTACGATGGAGCCGTCCTTATTCACCACGAAACTGACGAGCACACGTCCCTGGATGTTGTTGTCCTGGGCAATTGAAGGATATTTGATGTTTTTGTTCAGATAGGCCATCAGTGCATTCATTCCACCTGGGAATTCGGGCATCTGCTCTACTACCTGGAAGATTTCACCTTCGTCACTGGCTTCTTCCTCGACTACTGGACCCGTTGCAACAGGACCTGAGACGTGAGAGACGGGACCGGAAACGGCTTCGGTCGTCGACTCGGAAGATTCAATTTTCTCCTCTTCAATTTCCGTGTTGTCGTCCACGATGTCCAGGATTTCTGCCACCTGTGGTGCATCGGCTGGTGGTGGTGGGGCTGCCGTGAAGATAGGCTGTGTGATGGGCACGACTTCCTCTTCCATCTGTGCATAGGCAGCATAGACAACAGGCTCTGTCTCGACGTAGTCACGCGTGGTCCACTCAAAGCAGGCAAACATTACGGCAAGTGCCAGAATGTAACCGATAAGCAGGCCGGTACTCTTGGTACTTTCAAGGTCGGCTTTCTTTGATTTTTTGATTTCCATAGATGTTATTGTTTGCTTATTATTTTCAGGCCGTTTTCTCCTGCATAAGATATGAAGGAGAGCATTCTATGCTGCAAAAGTAACACATTTTTTATTAAAACGTATAGAAAACGAACTTTTTTTTCTGCTTTTTCTCCTTTTTTTCATTTTTTAACCATAATTCCGATGCTTCCCATTCATTATATATAAAAGCATCTTATGGAGTGGTGCTACTGGCGCATGTGTACGTCGCGCTGTGGGAAGGGGATTTCGATGTTGTTTTCGTTAAGCACGTTGTATATCACCTCCCGCATCTGGGCCATGAAGAGGCGGCACTGGTCGACGAGCACCCAGGCGACGACGACGAGGTCGACGCTGCTGTCGCCAAAGTCGGCGAAGGTCACGGAAATAGGCTGTTTAGGGTTGACGATGTGGCGGCCATCGGGCAGTTGGGTACGCAACTTTTCCATGGCTGGCACGAGTAATGAGCGCACTTTCTCCACGTCGGTTCCGTAGGCCACGCCGATGGGCACTTTCGTCAGGACGTAGCCGTGGTTGCGTGTCAGGTTCTTGAAGTTTTTGCTGAAGAGTGAGGAGTTGAGGAAGGCTATCACGCTGCCGTCGAGGGTGGTGATTTGTGTGCTTTGGTAGGTGATGCTCTCCACCTTGCCCTGAATGCCGTCGCACTCGATGTAGTCGCCCACCCTGACGCGTCCTGTCATGAGGGAAATTCCGTAGAAGAAGTTTTCGAGCAGGTCTTTCATGGCGAATCCCAAACCGGTGGCCAAGCCTGCCGTCACGATGGAGATGCCGCTCTTGGGCACTTGCAGGATGATCAGGGATATCCAGAAGTAGGTGCCCCACGCAAGGATGGCGATGACGTTGCGTGCCAGGGTCTCGTTGAAGTTTCCGTCGCCTTTCTTGGCCTTGCGGTACCAATAGTGATAGTAGGAGCGGATGGCGTAGTTGACGTATCGGAACAGGAAGAAGAGGGCCACGACGAGGCAGAGTTTGAAGAGGGATATTTGCAGCACGTCGGCACGGTCGATGAAGTTGTAGAAAAAGAGGTCCCTCACGACGCTGGTCATGGCAAAGATGTCGGCTGCCCAGTAGATACTCATCAGGACCGACAGGACGGCCAGTACGGGGATGGCTGTCAGTTGGACAAAGTCGAACAACCAGGTGCGCACGAACAAATCGCCCTTGCGCATGCGCTTGATGAGGGCTGCATCGGCATTGGCCGAGCGGTTGTTCTTGCCTTGGATTTTATTGATGAGCACCCGTTCCTCATACATTTTCGTGAGGTCATACAGGCAGGTGATGGTCTGGATGGCAGCCAACTGGAATGTCCACCATATCATGATTTGGACGGCCAGCAGCGAATAGCCCAGCCAGGAGCAGACGCAACCCACCACCATGGCCACGAGGGAGATGCTGGAGTAGAGGGAGTCGCTCAACGGCAGTTTGTCGTGATATTTTCGATAGCGTGACCATTGCCAGAAGACAAAAACGAGTAAAAGTGGTGGATAAACAATATTTACCAACGAGTTGGGAACCAACAAGATACGGAAAATAATCACGATGAATGCCATGAAGATGAACGGCATGTACAGATGGAGTCCGTAGCGCAGTTGGCTGGCATTCAGCCGGATGAGGAGTGAAATCAGGATGGCCTCCATGAGCCAGGCCAGGTTAATCATCAGGTCGGCAGACATGATGAAGAGATTGCGGTTCATGAACTGTTTGATGACCGTGATGGCGATGGCGAAGAGGAAGATGCCCAGTGCAAGGGTGATGAGGGTGCGTTTCTGTTTGTATTCGTCGGCCTCTATCAGTAGTTCGTTGATTTTCCCGCCCAGTGTCTGTGCATGCCTGGGGAAGAGCCGCTTCAGCAACCACGGGGTGCCGCGCACAATCAGGTTGCTCAACAGGGTGGCCAGGAAGATGTAGAACAGCATGAAGATGCTGACTCCCAGCACGATAGGTCCGCGCCACTCGCTGTAGTTGCGGGTCTTGCCGATGGGGAAATACTTTTCGCTCACGTCGCGCTGCATCATGCCCACGTATTGCGGCAGTCGGTTCAGGACGAGGAAGTAGTTGCGTCCGCCATTCTTGAAGATGCTTCTCTGCAGGTCGACGTATCGTTGCTGGGCATAGTTGTTCAGGCGTTCCACTTGGTCGGAAACATGGTTGTAGTAGCGATTGTCGCGGGTCAGTGTGTTGAGGAAGTGCACGAGGTTGTTGCGCAGCCTGACGGCATAGAACAGACAGGTCATGCGGTCTCGCTGCTCCTGGTCGGAGAGCAGGAAAGGGTCGTCCACCTTGTCCTTCACCACGGCGAGCGAGTCTTCGATGATTTGTTCAGCCAGTTCTGTCTGTGTGCTGTCGGCCTCGGTGTGCCCGATGGCCGGTGGCAGGGAGCGCAGTGAGACAATGAGGCTGTCATAGCGTGCCACCTCGGTCAGGATGCGTTGCCGTATCTGGTGGTACGGCATGTTGGTCTTGTGCAGCGTGCGGTACAGGTCGGTGGCCTGCTGGCAGGCGTAGGCCACGTCGAAGGTGAAGTCGGTCTTCTGCGAATAGAGCATCAGCCCTATCTGTTCACTCTTCAGCATATAGTCTACAAGTTGGTCATGCTGTTCCGTGCTCATCACTTCGTAACGGGCCATGAACATCTTCTGTTCCTTGTAGTTGCGTTCCAACTCCAGTTTCAGCACACCCAGGGTGCGAGTCAGGTTTTTCTCTTTCAACACGGCATGTGACAGTTGTGTGCCCAGCATGCACAGGAGCAGTATGGTCAAGTGGCGTTTCATCTTACTTCAACAGGTATTTCATTTTTCTTTTTACAAATTTCAAACTTTTCATCGTTCGGCTTTGCCCTGGGAGCGCGGACGTCCGCGCTCCACTTCAAACTTCCAACTTCCCTCAGTCTTCCACGATGCGTTTCATGGCATTGTAGATGCTGCGTCCGAAGGTGTGCACATGCTCGTCTTCAGCCTCGTACTCGTCTGTCTCGAACAGACTTTCCTCCGATTCCACCTCGTCGCTTTCCAGGGCGGGCTGTTCGTCCAGGTAGTTGCTAATCAAGTGCTTCAGCCAGTTGCCAATGTCAATCAGCAGGCCTCGGAATCCTTTGTTCTGACGGAAGGCACGGTAGGCATCGCGACGTCGCACCAGCCAGCCCACGAAGGCCGTCCATACTCTCCTCATCCACTGCCAGACGAGACGGCTCAGGCGGCACAGTCCTCGCCACAAGGCAGCCAGCGTAGGCCCCAGGTGCAGGATGCTGCGCACGGTGGCCTTCGACAGCCATGACAGTCCCTGCCACGTCTTGCGACTCAGCCACAGCAGGCCCTGAAACACGGCACGCGCTCCCACCCGGGTGTAGTGCCAGGACAAGCGTGCGGTGCGCAGCAGCCATGCGCGCATCTTGCGCAACTTCTCCTGCGTGTCGTTGTCGTTCCAGAAGGCACGCAGGCGTGCGACGGCCAGCACACTCAGGTCAATCAGAGCCAGCAGTCCCTTGCACGTCCACTTCAACAGCCAGTGCAATCCCTTCAGCAACCAACGCAGGCACCAGCGCAACAGGCTCACGATGAGCAACAACAGCAGCCGACATATCTCGAGCAGCATCTGTCCGCCCGACTTGTCGTCATACCGGTGGTAGTCGTCGTTGTGTTGGTCAAAATCGTACATGTATACCTTATATATATGTACGCGCGCACGCACGTATACTTCTTTTAGATGGCGAAGTTACGGATTATCAATCGAAATGCCAAAAAACAAGCCTGTTTTTCCTTCCTCCCCACACCAATGCAGCCCCTCCTGTAGGTCCAGACGACGTAGTTGGGGGGCACAGGGGACGTAGACGGGGAGGGCGCGGGGGACGTAGTTGCCAGGAAAATCCACTGGTCTGCGCACGAAAGTTCACACATCCGCGCACGAAAGTTCACACATCCGCACACGAAAGTTGGAAAGACTTAACACGAAAGTATAAATCAAATATATGATTTATATAAATCATGGCTTTGATTTATATAAATCATACGTTAGATTTATATAAATCATACGTTTGATTTATACTTTCCTCTACAGAGGAATGAACTTTCGAGTGCGGATGTGTGAAGTTCGGTGTGTAGACAATGGAAGAATGTGGAACATGGGTACCGGACGGGATGAAGGGGAAAAAAACGGGAAAAGATGTCCTGGATTGAAACGAATTACGTATCTTTGTGACGGGGAAGACGGGTAAGGCATCGACTGAAAGCCTGACGACGGTCGCCCGAAATGGAAGATGAAAAGGATTGGCCTGCTCTCCGACACACATGGATATTGGGACGAACGCTACGAGAAGTATTTCGCGGAGTGTGACGAAATCTGGCATGCCGGCGACATCGGAACGGTCTGGCTGGCCAACCGCCTGGCTGCCATCAAGCCGCTGAGGGCAGTGTACGGCAACATTGACGGAGGCGACCTGCGGCACATGTTCGGCGAGAAGTACCGCTTCCGCTGCGAGGAGGTGGAAGTGCTGATGAAGCACATCGGCGGCTATCCGGGCCACTACGATGCCAGCATACGCGGCAGCCTGTTCGCACGTCCCCCACAGTTGTTCATCGCCGGACATTCACACATCCTGCGGGTCATCTACGACCAGGACCTGCAGTGCCTGCACATCAACCCGGGCGCAGCAGGCATCAGCGGCTTCCACAAGGTGCGCACACTGGTGCGCTTCACCATCGACGGCAAGGAAATACGCGACCTGGAAGTCATCGAACTCGCCGAGAAGGAGAATGTGGAAAACGGGAAAAAGAAAAAGGAAAAGGGAAAAAGTGAAAATTGAAGCAAATTCTCATTGCTCGTAAAGACGCGGGCATGCCCCGTCTCACAATCGTAAACAGTAAACAGTCAAATCGTAATTTATGAAGACTTATCTCGTGACAGGCGCAGCCGGATTCATCGGTGCCAACTTCGTGAAGTACATCCTGGCCAAGCACGAAGACATCCGCGTGGTGGTGCTCGACGCACTGACATACGCCGGCAACCTGAAAACCATTGCCTCCGACATCGACGACAAACGTTGCTTCTTTGTCAAAGGCGACATCGGCGACGAACGGCTGGTCAACCGACTGTTCGATGAATACGGATTCGACTACGTCGTCAACTTCGCAGCAGAAAGCCATGTGGACCGCTCCATCGAGAACCCGCAACTGTTTCTGCAGACCAACATCCTGGGCACACAGAACCTGCTCGACGCCGCACGTCGACACTGGGTGACAGGCAAGGACGAACAAGGCTACCCCACGTGGAAACCCAGCGTGCGCTACCACCAGGTGTCGACCGATGAAGTCTACGGCTCGCTGGGAAAGGAAGGATTCTTCACCGAGACCACCCCACTCTGTCCACACAGTCCGTACAGCGCATCGAAAACCAGTGCCGACATGATTGTCATGGCCTACCACGACACCTACCGCATGCCCGTGAGCATCACCCGCTGCTCCAACAACTACGGACCCTACCACTTCCCCGAGAAACTCATCCCACTCATCATCAACAACATACTGAGCGGCAAGCAACTGCCCGTCTACGGCAACGGCTCGAACGTGCGTGACTGGCTCTACGTGGAAGACCACTGCAAAGCCATCGACCTGGTGGTGCGAAAGGGACGCGAGGGAGAGGTGTACAACGTGGGAGGACACAACGAAAAGACCAACATCGACATTGTGCGCCTCACCATCAAGACCATACACGACCTGATGGAACAGCAGCCACAATACCGCAACGTGCTGAAGAAGAAAGTCAGCCGCACACATCCCGACACGGCACCCGACAGCCTCGACGACATCGACATCGACTGGATTTGCGACGACCTCATCACCTTCGTCAAGGACCGCCTCGGACACGACCAACGTTACGCCATCGACCCGACCAAAATCAAGGACGAACTCGGCTGGTATCCCGAGACTTCCTTCGACAAGGGAATTGTAAAGACCATCCTCTGGAACCTTGACCACCAAGACTGGATTGCAGACGTCACCAGCGGCGACTATCAGCACTACTACGACCAGATGTACGGCAACCGATAGCAGCGCAGACAGACAGGACAACCATAAAGAAAAAGTTCCCCCGGACAGCCAAGAGCCGTTCGGGGGAACTTTGTGCCAATACCGGTGAAATGGCAGATTCAGCCACGTCGCGACGCTACTTCACACGCCCGCCAGACACCCAATGCTTCTGATAGTAACTCTCGCCCAATCCGCTGACAACCACACCGCGTGAAGAACTCGCGTGAATGAACCGCTGGTCCTTCAGATAGATGCCCACATGGTCGATGTCACGCTTCTTGCCGCTGGACGAAAAGAAGACCAGGTCACCACTGCGCAGGTTGCGCCCACTGACCGAACGGCAATCCTTGGCATACTGGTCAGCACTCTTGCGGTGGAGCGACTTGCCATAGACATTGCGGAACACCTGACTGGTCAGGCCCGAACAGTCAACGCCAGCCCGCGTGTTCCCACCATAGCGATAAGGCGTGCCCAACCAACTGGCCGATTCGGTGAACAACGCCCAGTCGTCCTCCATGTCGATGTCAAACCCCAGGGCCAGACCAGCCCGCGCAAGTTGGCGGTAGTCGGGCGAACCGACTGTGCCATGACGCGACGTGTGACAGGAACACAGGCAGAAACATGCACACAGCAACAAGATGACAACAACCGCATGACCCCATCTCAGGAATGGGCGCACGCAGTCAATGGCAGTAACTGAAAAAGCATCGTGCATGGCCGACGGACTCAGTTATGGATGAAATACTCTTCTATCTCAGCCGTCAGGTTCTCATAGTCCTTGCCATAGTCCTTGATGATGACCCCATGCTCAAGCAACGTGATGCGCGATGCAATGTCGAGCGTGTGCGTCAGGTTATGGGAAGAGACAATGATGGTGGCTCCCGTCTCTCGGTTGTAACTCTCCAGCAGGTACTTCATGGCATGTTGGGAAGACGGGTCGAGAAAGTTGAACGGTTCGTCAAGCAACAAAACCGAAGGATGGTGGAGCATGGCACCGATGATGCCCACTTTCTGCTTGTTACCTGCCGAGAGATTACGAATCAGCACTCCCTTCCCGATGAGTTCGTCATTCATGAAATGCTCAAACTTCATCAGTCGGTCGTCGAGCGTAGCCTTGTCGATATTGTTGATTTTAGCCACAAAATCGAAATACTCCTCGGGAGTCAGATAGTCAATCAGAAAACCAGTATCAATGTAGGCACCAGTCGTAGCCTTCCATTCTTCGCTATGTGCCGTGGCTATGCCATTGATGCGGGCAACACCCGAATCAGGACGAATCAAGTCTAGCACGACACGGAACATCGTGGTCTTGCCGGCACCATTGTTGCCCACAAGCCCGACAACCTCACCCTCGTGCACGACATAATTGTCTACGTCCAGCACAAGACGGTCGCCATAAGTTTTCTTAACGTTTTCAAGAGTCAGCATATAGGTGTTATTCTTCAGGATTCAGTCGTTATTCAGTGCGGGTGGCACGGAAACCCTGCATGTTGTCGTAGCGGCGAAGCATGAACCGATGATAAATATTTCGCAACCACCACGGATTCAGCAATACGCCCAACAGCCCCATGCCCAACATGACATAGCCGGCAGTGAGTTTGCTGAAAAGCACTACCAACACATACATGATAATCATGGGAACAAACAAGGCGGCAAAAGAGAAAATCATCTGGTGCTTAGTGCTCTTCCCCGTACGCGTCAACTTCACATTCAGGGGCAGAGTGTCCTTGTTGTAAACCGCCAGTTGGAACAGGAACGGAAAAATGCAGCCCATGGCAAAAAAAGCACAGCCGACAGCCTCAACCAGATACATCTTTCCCTTCAAGACAGGCAGTAATGCAAACAAAAACGGAACGAGCAACAAGATGGAATTGAAATAGTATTTCGCCTTCAGCAGAGAGAGGATGGATTCCTTTCGCGACATCAACAAGTCGATATAGTTGCCCTCTGCAGCCATGACGTTGGTCAGGTTAATGGTGCCCATCACTGCAAAGCAGTATACACAGATGAACGTCTGCATGAAAGGTTGTTCGTCGTAGACATCGGTGAAGGCAAAAAGAGCGCAGAACATGATGGTGCAGATGGCACCCGTAATGAACTGCTGACGCGGAACTTTGTTTCTGAAGGTCGATTTTATGTCCAGTTTGATATACTCTCCGATGGTGCCCAGTGAATTGAGCCAGGACATAGACATCGAATTCACTTGCTCCACCTTATCCTGACCGGCAATCTCTGCATAAATCTGTTCGTACTGCATCTTGCGATTCACCCAGAACAGGAACGCAGAACACAGCAACAGCAACACGTAGGCAGTCCCGTTGAACCACGCCATGCCGGAGTCAAACAGGAAGGCACGTCCCAGTTCCAAACAGCCGTCGAACAACCACGTATGGTGTTCGTCGAAGAAAATGCCAAAATAAATCAACACTGCGTATACAGCCGTAGGAATCAGCAGATAAAACACGCTCCGTTGGTTGAGTGTCCGCCAGATAAGATACCAATAACTGTTGAGCATGTAGAGCAGCCACCAACCGAAAAGATAGCCCACGAACCCCCAGAATCCGTAATAGCCAGGGAAGTTCACCCAAATGCTCAAAAAGGCAAAGGGCACAAAGAAGAAAAACCAAATGAAGTTGTAGGTTTGCAAGGGAAGACGCAGCAGAAACAGATTGAGCAGGAATTTCTGCGGAACAGCCAACATCTTGTATGGCCGGATTTCCTGCGCCGGCGTTTCTTGCATGGAGAAGCGCAGGTAGAAATCAATGCAGAGGAAGAAAATCATGCCTCCGTCTATCCAGTCAAAGGACTCGTAACCCAAGTCGTTCAGAGCCGTACCGAAAAGCACGCCGAACAACATGAGATAGAGAGCCCAGAATCCGGCAAAGATATAGGTAAACACCTTCATTGCCTTGTTCTGAGCCAACATGGGATGTCGGCGGATGGCCAATTTTTGGTTCTTACTGATGAGACGGAAGAGCAGCCAAATGCGTTTTATATCCATAGCCTTGCGGTTTTCAGCAGGTTTCCCTTGGTTCTTCTTTATCTTCAGTCAGGATAGGTCAGGCCTCCAAATCCATCAGATAGCGTTCGGCTTCCATGGCGGCCTTACAGCCAGAACCGGCAGCAACGATGGCCTGACGGAATGTCGGGTCGGCCACGTCGCCGGCAGCAAAGACACCAGACACATTGGTGGCCGTCGACGCTCCGTTGGTCTTGATGAAGCCTATCTCGTCGGTTTCGACCCAAGGCTTGAAAATGTCGGAGTTGGGACGATGGCCGATGGCAAGGAAGAATCCGTCGATTGGCAAGTCGTAGCGACGTTCGTCCATCTCGCCACGACGATGCACGAGATGCGCTCCCTCCACACCGTTTTCACCGTATAGACCTTCTGTGTTGGTCTCGAAAAGGATTTCTATCTTCTCATGCTTCATCACGCGGTCCTGCATGATTTTCGAGGCACGCAGGAAGGGTTTACGCACAATCAGGTAAACCTTGGCGGCCAGTCCAGCGAGGTAAAGTGCCTCGCCGCAAGCCGTGTCGCCACCACCCACGACC